>OFDC01000118.1_pt1 | contig 85722 bp, 62 predicted proteins | sample 1520941 | NCBI WGS metagenome assembly OFDC01 (sample SAMEA94258168, study PRJEB24077) | hot springs metagenome | biome: Aquatic biome; feature: Water | place: India | collected 2012-12-06 | depth 5 m
CGAGCTGAAGCCTTCGGCTTCAGCTCGATCGTTCTTTCTTTCGACGGCATTTGGGTCCCCGAGCGTAGATCGCAGCAATTTTGCGAAGCAAAAGTGATGTGATCGGAGCGAGGGGCGGTGCTGAATAAGCAGCTCCCCTCTTGTTTGCTCGGCCTATGGGGCGGTGCTGAATAAGCAGCTCCCCTCTTGTTTGCTCGGCCCTATGGGGCGGTGCTGAATAAGCAGCTCCCTTCCTACGTGTTTTTTTTATTGAAAAAAAAATCTAAAACTCAGAAGTAAAGTGGAACTGAAGCTCAGGGTAGTTGGCTTGCTCCATATCTAGGATGAATTTTGATGGTGCTAGGAAGACATCGTTGTCCTCTTTGTCTTTCACCATGTTGTTACCCTTGATGCGCTTGAATTCGTCCAATTTTGCAGGAGTGTCTGTTGTAATCCAGCAGGCTTTGTAAAACACTTTTGATTCGAACTCACACTTTGCACCGTATTCATTCTCGAGGCGATAGCGAATAACTTCGAATTGTAGTTCACCTACAGTACCAACGATTTTACGCGATCCAGGCTCTTGCAAGAAAAGCTGTGCTACTCCTTCTTCTGTCAGCTGACGAATCCCCTTATCTAATTGCTTCGTCTTCATCGGATCTTTATTGATCAACTCTTTGAAGATTTCTGGAGAGAAAGAAGGAATGCCCTTGAACATAAACTTTTCGCCTTCAGTAAGGGTATCTCCGATTTTGAAGTTTCCGGTGTCGTATAGTCCGATCACATCGCCAGGATACGCCTCATCAATAGTGCTCTTCGCTTGCGCTAGGAATGTAGCAGGGTTGGGATATTTAAAATCTTTTTCTAAACGAACATGATGATAGAATTTATTTCTTTCGAATCTACCACTGCATACACGCAAGAAGGCAATTCTATCGCGGTGTCTTGGATCGATGTTCGCGTGAATTTTGAAAATGAAGCCAGAGAATTTTGGTTCTTCTGGTTTTATTTCTCGAAGAGTAGTGTCTCTACTTTGTGGGACTGGTGCGATTTCTACGAACTTATCCAACAATTCTTTTACACCGAAATTATTCATAGCAGATCCGAAGAATACGGGAGCAAGTTTTCCTTCGAGATATGCTTGTTCGCTAAACGGATCGTAAACATTTTCAATCAAATCAACATCTTCGCGCAATTGACTTGCGTATTCACCCACTAATTGATCGAGCATGGGGTCGTTTAAATCATCAATCGAAACAACTTCGTCCCCAATCTTTGTTTTAGATGATTCAAATAAGTGGAGTTGTTTATCATAAAGTTTGTAAACCCCTTTGAAAGAATAGCCTTTGCTGATAGGCCAAGAAAGCGGCTGAACTTTGATGTTTAGTGTTTCTTCCAATTCATCCAAAAGATCGAAGGGATCCCGTCCCTCTAGGTCCATTTTATTGATGAATACGATCACAGGGGTATCACGCATGCGGCAGACCTCCATTAATCGCTTTGTTTGTTCCTCAACCCCTTTTGAGCTATCGATAACAAGAATTACACTATCGACCGCTGTAAGCGTGCGATAGGTGTCTTCTGCGAAGTCTTTGTGACCAGGAGTATCGAGTAGATTGACCTGCTTGCCATTGTACTCGAATACCATTACCGAGGTGGCAACAGAGATACCACGTTGACGCTCGATTTCCATGAAGTCGGAAGCCGCAGTCTTGGTGATTTTATTGCTTTTTACAGCACCTGCCGTTTGAATTGCTCCTCCAAAAAGAAGAAGTTTTTCAGTAAGGGTCGTTTTACCAGCATCAGGGTGACTGATGATAGCAAAAGTGCGACGGCGGCTAATTTCGTTTTGTGTACTCATCTCTGTTCAAATCGGGCGCGAAAATACTTCTAAAAAAGCACTTTCGCACCCACTCGAACAAATCATCAGCGTGATACTACAAGAGAATGGTGGAATCGTTTGCCTGTGGCGGTTTCCATCACGACATGGTAAGTACCCGTCGCCCATTCTGACGTGGATACTTGATTCGACATCAAATTGGTATTTTGGAAAATGCGTTGACCTATTGCATTGTACACTTCTACAGCTGAGATGTTTTCATTGCTGCTCCATGTAAAGCCTTTGCTTGTTGGATTAGGGAAAATGGATATCACTTTGCCATTTGGAATTTCATTGATGTTCGTAACGATTACTGGTGCAGAAATCAAATCACAACCATTCTCTACACTTGCAGTTGCTGTTAGTGATCCGCTAAAGTTGACATAAACGTATGGCACATTCTGCGCAACAATTTCGCCGTTGTTATACCATGTAATATTAGCTCCAGTCACATTTGTATAGAAGTATGCAGGGTTATTTGAGTCTTGATAGATGATGACAGGCTGGGTTTCACAATCCATCACAAGATTGCTTTCGAGATTCGAGGTGCTTGTTGCAAAATCATCATACAAAACGGTATAAGTATGTTCTATTGTAGTCCCTGGAACAGCAGATGGGAGTAGCTGTGCAGAAATTTGTACAGTATTGTTATCATAATCAAATCCAATGTAGGGGAGGTGAATTTGCAAAGACATATCAGGAAGCACGTATGTAGAATAGATTGCAGAGTTTGCTGAAACTTCAATAGATGATACATCGATGTGTTCTGAAAGCGGCATTTGAATCGTACAGAGTCCTGCAGGTCCAATCAATGCATAGTCAAACTCAAGAGTATATTCTAATGTTGACTCAGGAAGTACTAGACCTAAATCACCCAGCCCCGTTTCTTCTTGAAGGTATGTGAGCGTTTCTGTACAACTAAGCTGATTAGTGAAACTCATTTGATCCAAAATATTTCCATTAGAAATAAATTCTGCAGAGAATGTTAAGAAGGGCGCAAAGTCTGTAATGGAGGGGTTGTTGTAGGTCATTGTAATAACACCAATCTCACCAGGAGCAATGTTGCTCACATTAAATGTGAGCTCATTTCCATTGATGGAAGAAGGGAAAGGATCACCTCCTATTACTGAAACAAGTGGATCTACTGTAACAACAATTTGACCTGAAAAGGAGGTGGATCCAGTATTTGTATAATTTACAAAAAGTACCTCAGATTGACCACAAACTGGTTGTCCTTGGAACAATGAAATAGAACCTGTATTCACATTACTAATGCTTTGAAGTCCGAACGGAGCTCCATTGTAGGCGGTCATTGATTCATCAGCAACGAAAGATTGTGTGGTTGGAGTAGTTGGGGCCCATAGTTCTGTATCATAGAATACTTCAACAGTATTGTTTCCGTAAGCGATAGGAATGTCTATCACACCACCAAACGCAGTCGTCGTTGTGATGTCATTTGAAGCAACATCGATATTAGCAAGACCGGGCTCATTCGATTCTTGAATTCCATTGCCATTTAAATCATTGAAAACAATACTCAAAAATTCAAATGTATCGGTGTACACATTAACAGTGTCCGTTACCAAGCAGTACGGTGAATTCGGCGAATACGCTGTTAAAATATATTGAACTGGTTCTGGTTCTATTACATTAGGGTCTAGCACATCAATATCAGTAAGGCCAGTAGGAGGTGACCAAAAGTGGATGATTTGACTGACGTTTGTTGTTGCTATCTGCAACACGACAGGTGGTTGATTACCATCAGAGCAACTTATTGAAGCGTCTGTAGAAAACTGAATAGTGATTGCACCGCTGGCATGGCTGGATGTGAAAGTAAGACCTCCAACATTACCATCAAAGCTGCCAAACATCACATCTTCTGTTGACGGGCCGTTGAAAATAGTGATGTCATCCCAGTTCGTTTCAAGTGTGCCGCTCAATATGGAAAGTGTTATCGGTTGATTGCAATTGAAATAAATAGACGGATCGTATGTAACTGAGAAAAAAGAGTTATTTCTTAGACAATATTCAAATTGAATAGGGTCGCCGCATTCAACGTTGGTGCTAACCTCTCCATCTAATTGGAAATAGATATTTTCAGCAACAAAATCGTTACCAGCATCTACTGTGATATCTTGGGCGGGTGATTGAATTTCTACTTCTACAACTTGCTCTGTCACGCATCCAGCGCTGTTTTCAACATGATAAGTATATTCTGTAGTTCCAATATTTGCGGAGTTTGCAATTAATAAATCTAAGTTTTCATCAGCAAAGCCTTGTCCTGTTGCGTACCAGTATGTGTCGGTAGGACCTGCGTCGATGGATGGTGTATATTCACCAACTGTGGGAAATAAAGATTGGTCTAAAGTAACTCCCCAACTAAATAGCTGACCATCATCTGCAGCGAAGACATCATTAAAGCTGATGGTCCAAGTACCATTGACAGGACAACCTACTAAATCGCAAAGATCACCTACTGGAGAATATATATCCGATGGTAGTGTACCTCCAATGGCATTGTCAGCCATTGTTCCAAGTGTAGAACTTTCTGACCAAGAGTAGTCATAACCAACGCCAGGAACTCCCGACATGTCATCTAATGCTTCTCCCCAAAAGGTGCCACCACCGCCTTGTTGATGCAATACCACCTGAGTTCCATTCGGACAAATGATGGTCACTATTTGATCACCCATATAGCTGTGTTCTGCATTGATGTTGACACTAATAAATTGACTACAATCTTCTATCGTTGAATTTGGTGTTGCCGTTAATACATCAAGGGTGAAAATTTGCTCAGAGAAATCTTGAAGCCATCCACCATTATAAGATGTTATAGCATTTCCAGATAAGGATGGCTGCAAATATGTTCCTTCTAGGATAAGCTCTCCATTTATGCATCCTCCTAGCTCATCAGGAGTAGTAATTATTGGATAGGCGACGGTAGAAAGTGGATTAGATAATGTAAAAGTACTTTCACATAAGAAAGGAAGTGATACGCTTAAAGTTACTTCAACCACTCCACCTTGAAGTGCGATATATTCCAAGTTGGGATTATCAGTATTTATAATAAGTCCACCGATATTCCACGTATAAACATAGTTGCTTTCACCTTCTGGAAGAATGGCGTTGGCTAGAGAGAAGTTCACGGTATCACTTTGGCAAACCTGAAAGAATCCTCCGTCCAAGTTGGAATAGTCTGTAATTGTTAAATCTCCAGACACCCCTCCGCATTCTTGTGCGAGTGTTGAATATGATATAAGGGAAAAAATAATTGCAATGCAGTAGTGGTGAAGCTTTGACATGCGCTAAGGTTTAGATTATTTGGTTTTGGCAAATCAAATATAGGGTGATTTGTATTGTAATGGAAATGTCAGTTTTACCCGAATACCACATTTGTGGTATTGTCCCCATGAGGTCCCGACTGTTGCTTTGCGGCAAATTAGAATAGGTCTAAATAATATGAGAAAGCTGGTATTTGCGGTCATCGCATTCTTCGGGGGGACAATTACTTCATGGACTCAAATGGACACGCTTAAGGTGGAGAATCTTCCTACTGTAGAAGTTTATTCGGTATCTCCAGTGGGACGAGATAAAATGGATGAAGTGGTGGGCGCTATTATTTATGCTGGTAAAAAGAATGAGCTCATTCGCCCGAGTAATCTCAATGCTGACCTTTCAATCAATAACAATCGTCAAATTTTCGGAAGAGTTCCTGGAGTGAATGTTTGGGAGAGTGATGGCTCGGGTATTCAAACGAGTATAGCAACACGTGGCTTGAGTCCTAATCGTTCATGGGAATTTAATGTTCGTCAAAATGGTTATGATATAGCAGCCGATCCTTTTGGATATCCTGAGGCCTATTATGCACCTCCAATGGAAGCAGTAGAGCGTATTGAGTTTTTACGCGGCGCTTCGTCACTAGCATTTGGTCCTCAGTTCGGTGGTTCTTTGAACTATATTCTGAAAAAAGGAAATACCAATAAGTTTAAGCCTATCGAAGTAGAAGCAAGACAAACATTTGGATCTTATGGGCTGACGAACACGTTTGTTGGAGTTGGTGCAAGTGTAAAGAAATTCACCTTCTATTCTTATTTGCATTCACGCAGCGCAGAGGGCTGGAGAGAGAACAGCCGATACCGTATTTTTAATGGGCATGCATACGTAGGTTATGCACTCAATAAAAAAATGAAGATAGGTTTGGAGTACACCCACATGGATTACGAAAGCCAGCAGCCAGGCGGTTTGACGGATGCTCAATTTGAAACTAATGCTCGTCAATCAGGCCGTGAAAGAAATTGGATGGGAACACCTTGGAATGTTGCCGCACTTACATACAATTACGCAATCAATGCGAAAAATGAATTGGATGTAAAAATATTCGGAATGATTTCCGAAAGAAATAGTGTTGGTTTTACAAGCGCTGTAACTACCGTTGATTCTGCTCAATTTGCTCGCACTGTGGATCGCGATTTTTACACCAATGTCGGTGCTGAAGCGCGTTACAAGAAACTCTATAATTTGTTTGGACTTGAGCATGTGCTTACTGGAGGAGTAAGATATTTTAACGGAGTCACTGAGCGCAATCAACGCGGAACGGGTACAGCGGGCAATGATTTTGATCTAAAACTTGTTAATCCAAAATGGGGAAGAGCTTTAGAATTTGAAACAAATAATACAGCCATTTTTGTAGAGAATATTTTTCATATTGGAAAGAATTTCATCATCACTCCTGGAGTGCGCTATGAAACAATTGAGAGCAGCGCGAGCGGTTATACCACGATTTCTGGAACGGATCTTCAACTCAATGATAGCCGCACACGAAACATTTTTGTATATGGAATTAGTGCTGAGTATCACATCAAGCAAGTTGCAGAGATCTATGCGAGTTTTGCGAAAGCTTATCGCCCGGTCATGTTCTCGGATTTGACACCATCAGCAACGACGGATGTAGTTGACCCTAATCTCGAAGATGCTTCTGGTTATTCAGCAGACTTTGGTGTAAGAGGAAAAATAGGTCGTGGGTTTAGTTATGATGTAAGCGCATATTACATGTTATATGATAATCGCATCGGGCGTGTAACTGAGAACGGTGTAGTGAATGTGCGCAATGTGGGTGCTACTGAAACGACTGGTGTTGAAGCATATCTAGAGTGGTCGCCATGTAAGGCATTTGATGTAGATAAAAATCGTTTTGGTTGTCTTGATCTTTTTGTCTCAGCTGGATTTACCAATGCAGAATATACTGAATGGAATAACCCTGCGGCTGTTGAAAATACTGCTCTCAGTATCGTCGGTAATAAAGTAGAGTACGCTCCAGAACAAATTCATAGAGCTGGATTGACTTATGCTTACCATAAGTTTTCAATTACCTACCAGTGGAATATGAGCAGCGATTTTTATACCGATGCTAATAATACAGAAGAACCAACTGCCAATGCTCAATCAGGTAAATTAGATGGCTATCAAGTTTCAGATTTGACAATTTCATTCAAGCCAACACCAAACTATTTATTTAGTATTGGCGCGAACAATTTGACTGACGAGCGTTATGCCACACGCAGAGCAGGCGGATATCCAGGTCCCGGTCTTTTACCTGCCAATGCACGTACGATTTTTGCGACAGTAGGATTGAAGTTCTAATTACCTTTGTTCCATGAATTCAATGGAACAAAAGAAAGAGGCTTTCCAGCGTTTGCTTATCATCATGGACGAACTCAGAGCGGGTTGTCCATGGGATAAAAAGCAAACGATGGAAAGCCTTCGTCATTTAACGATAGAGGAAGTTTACGAACTCGGAGATGCCATCCTCGATGGTGATATGGAAGAGATCAAAAAGGAGATTGGTGATATTCTTCTTCACATGGTTTTTTATGCAAAAATCGCAAGCGAGACAAGTCATTTCGATATTGCAGATTCATTGAATTCTATTTGCGATAAATTGATTTCTCGTCACCCTCATATCTATGGTGACGTCACCGTTCAGGATGAAGAAGAAGTGAAATCAAACTGGGAGAAACTCAAGTTGAAAGAAGGGAAGAAGAGCGTGTTAGAAGGAGTTCCGAAATCATTGCCCGCAATGGTCAAAGCCCAGCGTATGCAAGACAAAGCTCGAGGAGTCGGATTTGATTGGGATCATGAATCACAAGTTTGGGAAAAAGTGAATGAAGAGTTAGCAGAATTCAAAGCGGAAGCTGATATGAATTCGGATAAAATGGAAGATGAATTCGGAGATCTACTTTTTTCTCTCATCAACTATGCTCGATTCAAAGGCATCAATCCAGAAGACGCATTAGAAAAGACGAATAGAAAGTTTATCTATCGCTTCCAGTACATGGAAACGGAAAGTGCAAAAGACGGAAAGAAATTAGGCGAAATGACCCTCGAAGAAATGGACGCCTACTGGAACGCCGCCAAAAAGACTCGCTAACGCTCGTGTCGGGTACCTTCGGTGACGGGTACTCGCTGCGCTCGTGGCGGGTTCTGCTTCGCAGAGACTGCTGCTTGTGTGTGCTTCGCTCATAGATATTCGCTCGACTGCCTCACTAGTCACTACTCTAGTCACTAGTATCTAGTCACTAGTATCTAGTCACTAGTCACTAAATAGAAATCGCTTCTTCCACGCATTTTCGCTGTGATCGGTGTTTTTAAAGACACGTGAGGTGAAGTGCTTTTTCTTGTAGCCTTTTTTCTTTAGAATTTTATTGGCCAATTTCTGATAGGGACCATATCGTGCATCCAATCCGAGTGTGCCATGGTCGAAGTAAAAGTGAACCGTGCCGGGAGGGGGGAGGTGATTGTTGAAATAATCGAGCAGTGCAAAAGGGATGGTGTCTGTTTTAATTAAGAGACTTCCTGGCCAGTGCATCGACATGCAAATTGCTTTACCAAATACCTCTGGATATTCACAGCAGGCGTACATTGAAATCAATGCGCCCATGCTTGATCCTGCAATGCTTGTGTGCTTTTGATCGGTGAATGTGCTGTAGTGCGAATCAATATAAGGCTTGAGTTCGGTGGTGATAAACTTCAAATAATTATCAGCCAAAGGCTCTGATTTCCATTCGATGTTTTTTAATGAATCTTGTGTCGACGCGGGGAGGAGGTCAAACGCTTTTTGTGGAAAGTATTCAGGTCTGCGGAGTGCGCCACCATTATGAATCCCAACGATGATGGTTGGTTCAATTTTATTGGCATTAATCATCGCTTGCATGGTAGAATCAGCCTCCCACGATTGATGATTCCAAGTGTTTTTTCCATCAAACAACATCTGCCCGTCATGCATGTACATCACTGCATACTTCTTATCAACCGAATAATCATTCGGTAGCCAAACATCAATATCTCGAGCCTCTACAAAATGACTTTGAAATTTCGAAATAAGCTCCAAAGACCCCTGCGAAAAGCAAAAGTTACTTATTGTAAAAAATACAAAAACCAGGTACCTGCGGTGTCGGGTACCTGCGGTGCTGGGTAGCTGCGCTGCCGGGTACTCGCTAACGCTCGTGACGGGTTCTGCTTCGCAGAGACTGCTACTTGTACGTAGTTCGCTCATAGGCATTCGCTTTACTGTCTCATTAGTCACTACTCTAGTCACTAGTATCTAGTCGTTAGTCACTAGTCGTTAGTCACTAGTCGAAGGTATTCTTCTTCCGTGATAATCTTCACTCCCAAATCTTCTGCTTTCTTTCGCTTTGAAGGTCCCATGTCGTCGCCTGCTAGGACATAGCTTGTTTTGCTGCTGATACTGCCGGAAACCTTTCCACCGTGGCTTTCAATACTTTCTTTTATACTATCTCTCGAGAAGTTTTGGAACACTCCACTGACCACGAATGTGAGACCTTTAAGTTTTTCACTTGTTGGTCCTGACTGCGACTCATCTACTTGGAATTGGAGCCCAGCATCTTTGAGGCGCCGAATGATCGTTCGGTTTTCTTCCATCGAGAAATATTCTTGAATACTTGAAGCAATTTTATCTCCAATCTCATCGGCTTCTAACAACTGCTCTGTAGTTGCTGATGTGATGGCGTCGATGTTTTTGAAATGCTTCGCTAATTTCTTTGCGACCGTTTCACCAACAAATCGAATTCCAAGTGCAAACAATACTCGTTCGAAAGGAATCTGTTTGCTGAGCTGAATTCCTTCGAGCATATTGGTAACGCTCTTTGCTTGAAGAGATCTTTTTTTCAAGTCGCCTAATAACTCATCACCCACTTGAAACTCTAGTCCAAGAAGTTGATCGTATTGAAGATCGTAGATATCTGCTGGGTTTTTAATGAGTCCTTTTTCAAACAAACCAGAAATGGTTTCTGTGCCGAGGCCTTCAATATTCATGGCTTTACGCGAAATGAAGTGCTCCATTCTTCCCTTGATTTGGGGTGGGCAAGTGGCATCGTTGGGACAATAGTGTTGAGCTTCGCCTTCTTTGCGAATCAATGCTGTTCCACATTCTGGACACGTAGTAATGTATTGATGAGGTGATGAGAACATATCTCGCTGATCGGTTACTACACCTACTACTTTGGGTATGATTTCTCCACCTTTTTCTACAAGTACAATATCTCCTTCTCGAATATCGAGTTTTTCAATTTGATCTGCATTGTGCAGTGATGCTCGCTTTACCGTGGTTCCTGCAAGCTGCACGGGCTGCAAGTTTGCAACAGGTGTAATCGCACCCGTTCTTCCTACTTGATAAGTTATCTTATTGAGTTTGGTGCTGACTGTTTCAGCCTTGAATTTATAAGCAATTGCCCATCGCGGACTTTTTGCAGTCATTCCTAATTCATCCCAAAGAGCAAACTTGTTGACTTTAATGACCACACCGTCAATTTCAAATGGCAGATCATGGCGATGCTTGTCCCAGTACTCAATGAAGTTCATAACCCCATCTACTGAATTAGCTTTTTCTATCAAACGGTCTTTGGACGAAGGAACTTTGAAACCCCAATCAGCCGCGTGCTCTACGCTTTGAAAGTGGTCGTTATATGGTAAGTTTTCACCGAGTACGTAGTAGAGATAACAATCAAGTTTACGTTTTGCAACCTCCTTACTATCTTGTTGCTTTAAAGTGCCAGATGCGGTATTACGAGGATTGGCATAGAGTTCTTCTCCTGCAGCAGCGCGCTCTTCGTTGAGTTGTGCAAATACTTTTTTTGGTAAAAATATTTCACCACGAATTTCAAATGATGGGGGATAATTTCCTTTGAGTTGAAGTGGAATACTTCTAATGGTTCGAATATTAGATGATACATCTTCTCCCACACTGCCATCTCCACGTGTGATACCGCGCACAAATTTACCGTCTTCATAATGAAGGGAAATAGCGACACCGTCGTATTTCAATTCCATTACAAATTCGATTTCCGTATCAACACTTTTATATAAACGCTCAGCCCATTCTGCGATTTCTTCTCGATTATAGCTATTCGACAAAGAAAGCATCGGGCGCTTGTGCGCAACCTTTTCAAATTTATCAGTGATATCTCCACCAACCCTTTTCGTGGGAGAATTGGGATCGGCGAATTGTGGAAACTCATTTTCGAGTGCTTCTAATTCTTTTAAAAGCATATCGAATTCCGAATCGGAAATGATTGGATTGTTTTCTACGTAATAGCGATGATTATGCGCATTGAGTTCTTGAGAGAGTTGATCTATGCGGCTTTTAGCTGTATCAATAGGTGTATTTGATGTCATGGTTCCAGATGCTCTTGGTCAGTTTGCCAAATTTTATTCTGACGCGCAAGATAGCAACTGGAGCATTATAAATGGGGCGAACTTCGGCTGGTGTTTGTCGCATGTAACGATACCCTATTCCACCTCCGATGGAACACCACCAAGTAAGATTGTAATAACAAGTCGAACTGATTTCTAAAGGTCGAACACGTACAGTAGGAAGGCTGATAGTTCTTCCAGATTCTAGCGTGTAGGTACCAGTAATCGTTCCGTTTCCAAGATGTCCGGTGAGTGATACTTCCCATTTTGGATTAAACAACATCACTCGTTCGTAGAAGATGCTGTTATAGCTTAAGTTTAAGTTGGCGACTGTAATGAAAGGGCTGATCTCATTGAGAGCGTTTACATTTACCCCATCACCGAAGTTATAAAATCCAAAACCGAAACGATGTACTCTACGGTATTCCATTCCAATGCGAATACCCGCTAAACGAGCCACAGTGTTACTGACGATGGTTTGACGAGCATCGAGTACAAAGTCAAACTTCCATTTTTTAAAGCGGCTATCTAGAGCTGTTGGTCCATTGATGGTCCATACCGTATCGTTGTAAGCTTTTCTGATTGAAAGGATAGATCCTTCTGTCTGCGTTAATTTAAAATCATCTTGACCTCTGGCGGAAAGTGTCGCGAGAAGGAAGCAAATGATTATGACGGGATGTATTTTCAAGCGGTGCAAAAATAGGGGAGGATAGGATATTCTTAATCCACAATCATTTGAGCGGTATTATTCAATGAATTCGCGGCTTCTAGTCAGTTTGGACAGACTTTATTCGTTGCAAGAGAGTCAAATGGCTTTTTTTTTCAGACCTTTGAGGATATTAATTAAAATAAACAAATTGGATTTTAAGGATTTAGGACTAGCGCAGGAGATATTGGATGGATTGGATTCCATGAATATTATTACCCCCACTCCCATTCAACAAGAAAGCATACCACATGTATTGTCAGGCAAAGATGTGATAGGTATTGCTCAAACAGGTACAGGAAAAACGGCAGCATTTGTTCTGCCCATCATTCATAAGATTGTCACTAACAGAGAAGAAGGATTTACCAAGGCATTGATCATAGTTCCAACCAGAGAGCTTGCAATGCAAATAGATCAGGCTGTTGAGGCTTATTCCTATTTTACAGGAGTTAGTTCAATAGCAATCTATGGTGGAGGAGATGGAGATGCATTCAATAATGAAAAGAGAGCGATCACATCAGGTGTAGATTTAATTATCGCCACACCAGGTCGTCTGATATCTCACATGAATGTAGGATATGTTGATTTTTCAAGATTAAATTATTTCGTGCTCGATGAAGCGGATCGCATGTTAGATATGGGATTTGCGCCAGACTTAAATCGAATCATTCGCACTCTCAATCCGAATAGACAAGGGTTACTCTTTTCAGCAACGATGCCTGATGGTGTTTTGCGACTAGCAAAAAGTTTATTGAAAGATCCTGTCACGGTGAATATTGCTCTAAGCAAGCCTGCAGAGGGCGTTACACAAGGAGCTTATGTTTTGAAGGAAGAACAAAAGATTCCTGTGATTACGCAGTTGTTGGGCGAAAGATTAGATGGTTGCACTATCATATTTGCGTCGACCAAGCAGAATGTAGCGAAGCTTTATAATCACCTGAAGTCACGTAAGTGGAATGTGGGTATGATCAGCAGTGATCTCGAGCAAGGCGAGCGCGAGCAGGTGATGTTGGATTTTAGAAGTAGAAAAATTAATGCACTCGTAGCGACAGACGTTGTCAGCCGAGGAATTGATATTGATATCATTGATTGTGTCATCAATTTTGATGTGCCCGGAGATGCGGAGGACTATGTTCATCGTATTGGCCGAACAGCCCGTGCACAGCGCAAAGGCGAAGCTTTTACATTGATCGGTCAACACGAACAAAGTAAATTTGGACGTATTGAAACGTTGATCGGTAAAGAGGTTGACAAGCTAACCATTGCACCAGAACTCGGGGAACAGCCAGAATACAAGCCATTCAGCGGTGGTGGTGGCGGTGGACCAAGAAACGATCGTCGACCTGGTGGTGGTGGCGGTGGAAAAAAGAAGTTTTTCAAAAAGCGACCCGGCGGAAGTGCTAATCGTCAAGGAAAACCGAGTGGAGGGGCATAAGCAACCTATTCTTTAGTACTTTCGTCTTTACATAGTTAGACCAAACCTTAACCATGCTTAAGTATTTCCTCACTCTCCTTACGGGAATAGTTTTGTCCAGCGCAATCGCTCAATCGACTTGTGCAGACGCAGAACCCTTTTGTTCGAATGGAGGGGTGACATATCCTGCTAGCACAGGTGCTGGAGCTGCTCCGGCGGGGCCTAATTATGGCTGTCTTTTCACCCGACCAAATCCAGCGTGGTTTTATCTCAATATGAGTAGTTCAGGTCCTGTGACCATTACTCTAACTAATTCTTCGAGTGTAGATATTGACTTCATTATCTGGGGTCCTTTCGCGGATCAAGCGAGTATGTGTGCGGGAGTATTTGCTGGAGCCGCAAGTGTCGATTGCTCCTATTCAGCAGCCTCTACAGAGATCGTGGATATACCGAATGCTCAAGCTGGACAATGGTATATGTTGATGATTACGAATTATTCGAATCAACCAACCAATATTACTGCAAATCAGACGGGCGGTTCAGGTGTTACCAATTGTGATATTCTTTGTGCAATATCATCAATGACTGCAGTCCCAGGAGCGTGCGATCCAGTGGATGATAGTTATGATTTAAGTGGAAATATTACAGTGTCTACAGCGCCCACTAGCGGCACATTGGCCATCACCAATTCGTGCAACGGCGCTTCTCAAACATTCAATGCTCCTTTTGCAAGTAATATTGCATATTCATTTCCTAACCTCACTTCAAATGGCGTTAATTGTAGTGTTACAGCGACATTCTCTGCAGATCCCACATGTGTAGTAACTACAAATTATACGGCACCACCAAGTTGTTTCGTTCCTGATTGTATTATCAATAGTCACACAGCGAATGTGACCGGTTGCGACCCAACGACGGTTACGTTTGGTGTAAGCGGACAAATTGATTTTTCTTATGCACCTTCCACAGGACAAATGATTGTGCAAACTTGCAGTGGCGAAACACAAACATTCAATGCGCCTTTTGTATCTCCGATCAATTATAGTTTCCCTTCATTGGTCCCAAATGATGCGCCATGCGACATCGACGTTTCATTCACAGCTGATCCGGCTTGTGTTTACACATTCACTATTCAAGAACCATTTCCTTGCTCATGTCCTGCTGAAATCGGAACCTTTGAAGCATCGACCAATGGCCAAGTAGGAGTGCACCCTTATGTATGTTTTGGTGCCGATTTTACTGTGGAAAATTTAGCAGGCTATGTGCCGCCTGTTGATGTGAGTGATCCCACTATCGCATATCAACCTAACATCGGATATTTCATTTATACATGCGAACCCAGCAACCTTATAGATCCTCTGAATGACCCTTGTTACGCGGGTTATTGGACTTCAGGTTTGACAGCCTCTGCCATCAATGATGGGAATTTTTTAACGCAATTCGCAGGTAGCGTTTTTTCTGGTGGACAATTTTATGTTCTTCCAATTACGATGTATAACGAGACCACACAAGATATTTCAGTTACCAATTGGGTAGGAGATTGTTTCAGTGTTGGTCAATGGATCCGATTTACACTACTGGATGAAATAGTGGTGAGTCTTTCTGAAGATTGTCCTGTTGGAGAGGTAAACATTTCCGCTACTGGGGGGGGACCATCGGCGGGCACGAATCCATACTACATCGACTCATTCACACCGAATACTGCAAATGCTTTGGCAAATTCTTTTAATGGGTCGGGCACAGGAACTATTGGTGGATTCGAGGATGGAGATAATTATTCAGTGACTATTTCTGATGCTTATGGATGCACTGCGATGGCGCAAGGCGGTCCTTTCATTGGTCCTACAATCCCAGTTCTTACGCCTGCTGAAGATGCTTGTTCATTGGATGCTGCGTTCAATCTTGTTGCCTCTCCTGCGGGTGGTACTTGGAGTGGAGTTGGGGTAAACGGTGCAGGTTTATTCAACCCTCAAGTAGCAGGAGTTGGTTCACATACGGTCTCTTATTTACCTGCTGGTTGTGCTGTATCTCAATCTATGCAAGTAGAAGTATTGTATCAACCAAATGCTACGATTACGAATATCAATCCACTTTGTATCTACGATCCTATTGCTAATTTAGAAGCTTACGATGCCGGAGGTCAATGGTCTGGAACGGGCATCACAAGCGGAGTTCAAGGCACCTTCAATCCTCAAGTCGCAGGGGTAGGTAGTCACACAGTGACCTATACCATCAATGGATATTGCAGCGATTCGGATGATACCGTCATCGAAGTAAACGGATATCCAGAAACAAATTTTTCAGTGGATGTCACTGAAGGTTGTTCTCCTCTGCCTGTAAAGTTTACGTATGAAGGAGGATCACAAGGCGTGTCTTGTCTATACTACATGAATGATCAATACTTGGTATCAGGATGTGGTCAAGCAGATACCATTTTATATGCAACAGGTTGTCATGACATCACACTTCAAATAACAGACATTCACGGATGTGTTAATAGTGCAACCATTGATCAAATGGTGTGTGTTCAATCTCCGCCAGAAGCTTCGTTCTCGGCAGTAATTGGCGCGGCAACAGTGCTTGAACCTACTATTTCATTTTTAAATTTCAGTGAAAGTGCGACATCCTACTATTGGGATTTTGCTGGTCAAGGATCTACTTCTGAAACCGAACCAACATTCGAGTTTATCACTCTAGATGGAAATGATTTCACAGTGTGCCTAGAGGCTATGAATGACATCGGTTGCATTAGCACCGATTGTCAAGAGATTACTATACCTGAAGTCTTTTTCTTCTATGTGCCTAATACATTCACTCCTGATGGTGATGGAGTGAATGATGTATTTAAAACAAGTGTACAAGGGGTAAGTGGTGATGAAGTCTATGAATACACATTTACGGTTTTCAATAAATGGGGTGAAATCGTCTTTAAGTCTCACGATCCAAGCGATGTTTGGGTAGGGGACAAGCAAGGCGCAGAGGGATATTATCTTCCTGATGGAGTTTATTTCTGGCAAGCACGCATAAGATTTATTACCCTCGAAGCTCCAAAACTTTATGAAGGGCATCTCTTAATTTTGCGCTAATAATTCGTTTGTCGCTCTTTGATTCCCGTTGGTCACGAAGCGTTACCTGTTTGTCGGATATTCCAAACTTGTGTGGTTTCAATTGCTATATTTAGGGTATAAAAGTTACTTTTTGCGTAACTAAAGTGAAGCCTTAACGTACAAATTCCTTACATGCCACTTATTGTAAAGAATACAATATCTCTCATCCTGATATTCTTTCTGTTTGTATTTTCTTTAAATGCATACAGTCAGAACTTGTCAGCACTATCAGCGAATAATTTTGATTTCTTCGATCGATCGGAAGCAATAGCAGTTGATCAAGTAGGAGAGTTCGTCTATGTTGCAGGTGCTGTAGAAATTACTAGCATTCCTGGTCTCAATTCAGGAGCCTTTTTTCGAGAATCAATTAACGGCAATTTACCTTTTATACCCGGAACCGATCTTCAAGGCAATGGTTCAAAGGACGCGTATCTGGTAAAAATGGATTTCTCTGGAAATATTATTTGGGCGTTATGTGGTGGTGGAGGAAATGAGGATGTATTCACTGATGTTAAACTTGGAAGCAACGGTAATATTTATCTCTCAGGAGAAATTCGTTTTCCTGCGGTTTTCCAAGAAGGAAATGGAAATACCAATTTCGCTTATTCTACACTCATTACTCAGCCAAGCGCTGTTGTGATGTCTATTACTCCAGAAGGAGCAATTGAATGGTTGACTCATTTGACTACCGGTGGCAATGCAATTACTACAGACATTGAAGTAAATGACACTGGTGTCTTCGCATCAGGTTTGTACATTAACTCCACTGAGGACGATGGTGATAACAATAGCTTTTTTGGAAAAACTTATAACCCTGATGGGTTGCAAGGAAGTTTTATTGCCAACTTCGATTTCAATGGGAATTGTAATTGGTACAAAGGTTTTACTTCTCCATCGTTTTCATTTGATATAAGTCGATATGAGCGACTGGGAAGTGATATCGTCTTAGATCAGAACCATGTCTATCACACCTTTTTTGCAAGAGGTCTTTCTTACAATTGCCATTTAAGCAATGGTACCTCTGAAACAGATTTATTATTGATTAACGATAATACGCTATTTACTCGTGCCTTTAGTTTTGATGGATTTGAACAATGGACATCTGCTGACGGCTTGCCATTGACATCAGAAATTATCAGCGGTCCTATTATCGATAAGACATGTGATCATTTATTTATCACATACACGATAACCACAGGTCTCACCAACGTCGTTGGGGGCCTTCTTGATTTGGTGGGACTTCCTGACGGAAATATTAGCACGATTGTGCTCAACAAAAAGTCTATCCTGAATGGTTCAAATATTTTTGCGAATACTTATGCTGGAGACGATTCTAGCGATCTGAATTATGTCACCTCAATTGCTACCGATGAATTGAATCGTGTAATGCTAGGAGGTATTTACAATACCTATTTAAATTTTTCAAGTATTGCAAATGAAAATTTGAACGCTCAACAGGGAGGTACTGGTTGGATAAAAAGCCTTGACAGTAATGGAGGGAATCTTTGGGTCAATCAAATCCAAGGAAACAATATGGATATGATCTCTGATCTATTCGTTGCGAATAACCAAACAGTTTATTTCGCAGGTTCAAGCAATTCAAATTTCATTACCGCATTACCTCTTGCGACATTGAATGATTTTACCAATGGTTTTTTTGGAAAATTCTCCAATTCAACCGGTGCTGTGACAGATGCATTGGAATTGATTTGCAATAATGATGTCATCATTGATTCGAATTCTGAATGTGGATATGAAGGTTTATCTCTTCCAACTCCTCAAGTTTTAAATGATTGCTATCTTGAAAGTCTATCTAGTAACGCTCCAGAGAATTTCCCTTTTGGATCTACTATGGTTACATGGACAGCAACAACTCGACTAGGCCAACTTGTGACATGCACACAATCTGTAACTGTCAATGATGTTTCGGCGACACCAACAATCAATTGCCCTTCTCAAAAAGATTATTTCACTTCTGAGAATTCTTGCAGTGCGTTAGTAGAAATTACCGCTCCAGAAGTTACTGGCGTTTGTGGTAACAATTTCACGTTAACGAATAATTTTAATCCAAATAACAACTTTACTCATGAGTTCGCTCTCGGGTCAAGTGTCCTGCAATGGACTATGATAAGTTCTAATGGAGTCATTACTTCTTGTGAGACTAATTATCTTGTGATTGATAACGTTGATCCCGTGGCAAATTGCCAGCCATCACTTGAAGTGACCTTAAACGAAAGTGGTGAAGCGATCATTTCTATAGATGATATTGACTCAGGTTCTCTTGATAATTGCACATTATCTGAAAGAGTGTTGGATGTCTCTTTTTTCACTTGCGCTCAACTCGGGGAAAACACCATTACGATGTCTGTTTCTGATTTGAGTGGAAATATTTCTTCTTGTCAAACCTCTGTTTTTGTTGATGAAATATCACTCCTAAGCGCTGATGAAATGGATGCGATTCAAGTATGTAATTCAACAACAAGCTTCGACTTAAACTTAGTAGCATCAAACTACAGCAGCCTTGTTTGGACAGGGGGTACAGGGGTTTTTGGTAATCTCACAGAACCAAATTCATCTTATTCTCCAAGTGCTGCGGATTTAGCATTAAATCCATTGATTCTCACAGCAACTTTGAATAGCCAAAGTGGTTGCACTACACTAGAAAGAAATGTGAGTATATTTTTTGTGGCACCTCCTTCAGTAGATGCAGGGGCAGATCAAGAAATCTGCTTCGGAACAACTCCAGTTTTGAATGCGATAATTACAAATGGATTCTTCACTCAGTGGTCTGCAAGCACTGGTTCGTTTACGAATCCTAATGCTCCAGTAACAGATTATATTCCTGAAACGCCTACGGTTCCTAGTTCTAATGTTGATGTCATTGTAACAGTAAGTTCAGAGGGCGACATTTGTCCTGCGGTCACTGATGTGGTAACCATCACCATTCATAAGATTCCAACCTATGATGTACCGACCGTTTTCAATACCTGTGGTGACGAACTTTCAGTGCAAGGGACATTAAATTTTGGTGAGATAGCGTGGACGCTTCCTTCTAATTTGTTGGCTACTTCGGCCATCAATGAGCCTGTGATAACAGTTCTTACACAAGCATACGGGACATCACCTCTTAATTATACTGTTTCAAATAATGGTTGTTCTGCGGATGGCAGTGTAACTCTGAATTTCTTCGAATTGCCAACCAATGTGAATGCAGGCGAAGACTTTATTGTCAATACATCTTCAAACGTTCAGATAGAAGCGACTTTACCAATTTCAGGTAATGGTTTTTGGACAGGTAGCGTTTCATTTGATAATCCTACTAATGCGGCAACAACTGTTTCTAATTTGATCTTGGGCCCGAACGAATTGATTTGGTCGGTGCTCAATGGTGAGTGTCCAGCAGTGTCTGATACTCTAATTATAACACTTGCAGATATTGAAGTGCCAACTGGATTTTCTCCAAACGGAGATAATATCAATGATCTATTCGTGATTGATGGAGCTGGCGAAGATAATCCTGTAAAGCTTGTTGTGCTTGATCGTTGGGGATTTGAAGTTTATAAATCCGACCAGTATAAAAACGACTGGGACGGTAGAAATAAAAATGGAAAGGAACTTCCTAATGATACTTATTACTGCATTATCGAATCACAATTAACACCAAAACCAATTTCCGGCTATGTAGTGATCAATCGCTAATACTTTCTCCAACCACCCTATGCATTTAATTACGAGATTCATATTATTCATCATGCTGTTTCCCCTATTTTCTTTGGGGCAAACAGAGCCTATGTCAAGTTTATACAACTACAATGGCTTGATGATTAATCCTGCTTATGCGGGGAGTCATGATCTGCTAACGGTAAATGTTATGCATCGCAAGCAATGGGTGGGAGTGAATGGAACGCCAAGTTTTCAATTGGTATCCGCACATGCTCCATTGAGCAAAGAAAGTCTTTCGATTGGAGCTATTGCTTCGACAGATAGACATGGTGTTACAAGAAATTCAAAAGCTTCTGTAGGTTTAGCTTACCGTATTTTTTTAGGAGAAAAAAGAGGTAGCGAAGCGAGATATATTTCATTCGGCTTGCAAGCAGGTGCTGTATTAATGAGTTCGCGTTTCTCAGAAGTAATCACGGCAGATGCAAACGATCCCGCGTTTAGTTACGATGTTGCTTCGAAAATAGCACCGGATTTTGCGGCAGGCTTTTATTACAAGACGCCCAAATTCACTGCGGGAGTATCTGTTCCAAGCATTATTCAAAAAGAGTTTAGTCAAGACCTCACGGCGATTAAATTATCCTTGAATCCAAATAATCTATCTCTTTTGACATATGCTCATTATTATGTGCAAATGAATGAGCAATGGCTCTTTAAGCCAAGCACTATGATTCGTTGGAACACCTATGGCAGCAATGCTGTGGATTTAAATGCATCATTTATTTATCAAAATAGAATAAGCGCAGGCTTGTCATATCGTGCAGGAAGCGCTCTGGTCATGATGATTGAGGCGAAAGCCACTACACAATTCAAACTAAGCTATGGATATGATTTTGCGATGGGGACTGCTTCGCAGTACAGCAGAGGTTCTCACGAGATAGGATTACAATACGAGTTTGGTCACAAGATTTCTTCATTTAATCCCAGAGATCCATTTTGAGAAATAAGTTTATCCTAGCATTAATGTTGATCTTGTGTGCTTCTGCATCGCAAGGGCAACATCGCTATGAGGCAAGGTCTCTCAAGGATATCAATACCAGCAGCAGAGAGTATTGTGCAAAGCCATACAAGAATGGGATTGTTTTTTCATCGACGAAAAGAGCAAAAGGCTTCAATAATTTTTACAATGAAAGAACATTGGAACCTATTTCGAATATTTTTTATGCTGAGAAAAAAGAAGGGGATAAATACTATAGTCCTGAATTAATTCCTTTCAATGAATCGGATGTAGCGGATATTGGATCTTTTGATTTTTTTAATGATACCGCAATCATATTTACAAAAAGTTATTCCACTCCTAATGGACCTATGCTAGGCTTGTTCGAGTCTTCATTAGTGGATAGTGTATGGACGGAACCCATGCCATTCAAGTATAATAATGAAGCTTATCACATGGCTCATCCCTGTTTTTCATTGGATGGTAACACGCTCTATTTCGCATCAAACTTGCCTGGTACATTCGGAGGGGCAGATATCTTTAAATGTGAAAGAAAAAAAGACGGTTGGTCGAAACCGGTAAACCTGGGTCCTAAGGTAAACAGTTCGTCAAGTGAACTTTTCCCAACCATGCATGTCGATGGAAGATTATCTTTTTCTTCGATGCGGTCAGGAACTTTGGGGGGACTAGATCTCTATTTTGCATATTTGGATAGCTTAGAAAAAAAGGATGTCATGCATTACGCAGCCCCTATCAATTCGGCATCGGATGACTTCGGGATTTATTTTAGTGCTGATTACGAAAGTGGAATGCTATCGTCGAATCGTGAAGGAAACGATGATATTTTCCTATTAAAAATGACGCAACCTTTCTTCGAGTTTGCTCCGCTTCAAGTGGAAAATCAGCGCTGCTTTATTTTCTATGATGAAGAAGATGAGAACATACGTAATCTTCCTCTTGAATATTCTTGGACTTTTGGCGACGGCAGTCCCACGATGCGAGGGCTAGAGGTAGAACATTGTTTCGCAAGTGCGGGAAGTTTTGAGGTGACTCTTGACATTGTGGACACTCTTACTAATGATGTTTTCTTTAGTAAAGCCAGTTACATTCAAGAAATTTTAGATTTGGAACAACCCTACATGAGCATAGCGGATACGGTTCAAGTAAATGAACTTGTACAGATCGATGCTACTCAAACCTATTTACCAAATTTTAAAATCAAGTCTTATCATTGGTACGTCAATGACTCAACCTATCTGGAAGGAGATACCATCAATTATACTTTTACAAAGGAAGGTTCATATAAATTATTGCTGGGCTTAAGAGGTGAACCAGATTCTATCTCTGGACTGGTATCTCAGCGAGCTGTGACAAAAATGGTTTATGCAACAAATATTGTCAAGCAAGAGCTGCCGGTTGAAACGGAGCCTGCAATTGCTTCTGTTAGCAATGATGTAAATCTTGCTCCGGTTGAAAATCCATTTGTTTATGGTGTAGAAATTTTACCACCTGGAAAAAAGCAATCGGTCGAAGATCCCTATTTTGAAAAGGCTGCTGAAAAATATCCGATCTCTGAAATTTATTCTCAAGAAGATAGTACTTACAGCTATTCTGTAGGTCAAGCTTCATCACTCGATCAGGTTTATCCTATTTATACTTATTTGAAATCACAGGATTACAATGAGGCGGTTGTAAAAAAATATGATAAAAAATCGGTGGTAGATCTTAGCGATTTAAATGAAATTAGCGAAGAGGATTTGGGTAATATGATCTTGAGAAGCAATGCTATTTTATTTGAGAAAAATAAATACGCCATTGATTCAAGTTCATATGATCTTTTAAATAAAGTGACTGATCTAATGAACAAATTCCCGAATGTGAAGCTTAAGATTTCGGCGCATACAGACAACACAGGAAGCGAAGATTACAATATGAAGCTTTCTCAAAAGCGAGCTGAATCTGTGATGTTGTTTCTGATTTCAAAAGGTATTGATGCAAATCGATTTAGTTGTGTGGGTTTAGGAGCACAATATCCAATTCAAGATAATTTATCAGAAGCCAACAGAAAACTAAATAGACGTGTTGAATTTGAAACGATATTGAATAATGATTAAAAGCACTCTTTTCGTAATAGGTTTGGTTTTCTTTTCGATGACGGCGATGAGAGGGCAAAGTGTTCCTGCACCTGAAGAGAACATACCTTTCCTTGTAACCTTCGGAAAGGACGGGGATATCTCATGGGGAGACGATGACTTTATTCAAACATTTTTCTTTGTAATCCCTGTTTCAATGACAGAACCATTTTATATCCGTGTTTTCGATCCGACAACAGGTGGACAGCACGATGAAATGAAAGCTGCCTGGAATACTATCACTCGCTTTTCAATCTATGGTGGAGTAGGATGTTATTCCAATCCAGATGCGCGCAATGTCAATCCCGTTGGGAAATTCAAGAGTGGATCTTTGCTTACTACCAAGGTTTTTAATGAAGAGGAATACGATAACGACTGGTACACCTTCGGACCATTCAATCCCAAGGATGGAGAGTTTGATCAATTCAACAATGGGCATTTGTTTAAAGTAATTGCAGAAGGGGTTTCTGGAGATGATGGTAATCTTTACCGCTATTTTCTAAGTACCAGTCAGAATAAAAATATTCCTGTTGAAGGAGGTAATGCATTCACTTATGAATATACTTTCAGAATGCACGACCAAGCGAATCAAATAAGCCACATTTACCCATACGTGGATAGCAGAGTAATCAGTATCAAGCAATCCAATTTTGATTGGGATAATGATGGATACATGAAGGTTATTTCTAAAGCAAAGGCGGGATTACGTATAGAGATTTCAGGTGAGAAAACTTGGAGTTCGACAGAACATAAAATCGAGCAGAAGGAGCACAACTCTTCCTTGGACTTTCAGTTTATCAAAAGTTCGAAAAGCATCCCAAGAAATAATGTCGTCATCAGCATTCAAAATCAATACGGGGAAACCCTGCCATTTTATACGGTGCCGATTGGCGGTATTCCGAAGTATGTGCCTGGGGTCGGATCTAGACCGTCGGGAAGATAAAACTAACCCTTCTTTAAAATTGTCTGTGCGCACTTTCGCCATGTAGGAGACTTGTATTCCATTTGATGCGATAAGGTGTCATGAAACTCTTCTTTGAGTTCTGGGATATGCTTTACGATCGTATTCATTAATTTCATCGAATTGTAGCTTACACTAATGTCTTCACTTGTTGATCTTAGGAAAAGGAAAAGTGTGTCCACCAGTGTACCTAAATTCTCACAATCCATCACATTTGAAAACATCATTGTTTTGATGAGTTCTCTTTTAATGCCCATGGTCTTTATTGTTCCCAAGCGATCAATGATCTGAGGAAGATGTCGATGAGCACAATTCTTTTCTTGCACAGAAGCTGCACCGAGAATCCATGAAGCCTTCATCCCAATAGTATCTTCATACATCGTAGCATATTCTACCATTTGCTTCATGGCCTTGCGGTCTGCACGAATGAGCCTCGCTAATTCGTCCACTTGAACTTTAGAAAGACCTTTTTGTAAAAAATACAATAAGTCTGAAGATGGAGTAGTAGATGACATGATTCAAATATAAAAAAAGAGCCCTCCCGATAATGGGAGGGCTCTTTCTCGATTATGAAATTATTCTATCGAATTATTTTTTTGGAGCAAGAAAACCGTATTCTTTGCTGTACATCAACATTTGATCAGCGAACTTATCTTGATAAGTGACATTGATCTTTGTGATTTTTCCAGCGGCATCCATTTCAGGAACCAATACAGGATTCATAAATCCACCATAAGCAGGGATATTGAGTTTATCGCTACGATCCAATACTTCCTTGTGGATTTTAGCGTCTACTTTTTTACCATAACCATCAGCAAGTGCCTTCGCAGCTGCATAGTCACCGCTTGAGGTGATGCGTTGTACTTCTTTCAACAATTCACCTACAAGCACACGCATTTTATCGTAATCCTTGATGTCGATGAATGTTTTTCCATCGCGCACTTCTTTTACAATTACATTTTCAGCAAGACCTTTTTCATAGATCCAATTGCTTACCCATGCGCGGTTTCTCATGTGAGCCTCTTCGATTTCTTCTCCAAGTTTGAGGCGGCGCAATTGCACGAGCATACCGTTTCTCAAGTATCCATCGTATTCCGCTTTACCTACTTCTAGATTTTCCATCAATCCAAGCTCAACCAATTTAGGATCCATTACATAGTAGAGTGCAACGAGGTCAGCGCGACCTTCTTCAATGGTTGATGCAAATTCTTTTAGTGTTTGAGATGATGGTGCAACACCTTCTTCTAATTGACCGCTTGCGTGTCCAATTACTTCGTGCATTGCTGTATGAAGTTTACCAGCTATGTTTCCATACTTCTTCGCGCGTTCTATTTCTTCTGCATCGTTTGCAAATTCTTCAAGCATACCACCGCCTGGAGCGTTGTTATACGCATCTTCGATATTGCCCAAGCTTACAGACTTCGATCCATGTGTAGTACGAATCCACTGTGCATTTGGAAGGTTTACTCCGATAGGAGTAGAAGGAGAAGCATCTCCAGCCTCACCCGCAACGTTTACGACGCGATAGGTAATACCCTTCACTTCTTTCTTCTTATGTTGTGGCATGATTGGCGAATTGTCTTCGAAGTATTGAGCATTCTGCATCATTACTTTCATGCGGTCTGAAGCTTCGAAATCGTTGATTTGAACGATTGCCTCGTATGAACCTCTGTTACCGAGTGGGTCATTGTACACTTCTACGAATCCGTGTATGTAATCAATGTCGCCTTCAGTAGCACCAGCCCATTGGATATTGAAATCATCCCATGTGCGTAGGTCTCCCGTTTGATAGAACTTGATCAACTTGCGAAGCGCAGCAGCTTGCTGATCATTTTCAGCAACCTTCTCAGCTTTCTCCAACCAGTAAACTACTTTTTCAAGTGCGGTACCATAGAGTCCACCTACCTTGTAGACTTCTTCTGTAAGCTTGCCATCTTTCTTTACCAATTTCGCATTGATACCATATGAAAGAGGAGCGCGGTCGCCGGGCTTTGCAAGAGAAGCATAGTATTCTTGTGCTTCCTTCGTAGTCACATCATCGCCGTACATGTTTACGGCAGAGTTTTCTACTAGTCCCTTCGCAGCAACTTTTTCAACTTTACGTGCATCAACTTTTGGGTTGAAAATCACTTCCATAATTTCTGGGCTACACTCAGTAGTAGTCGCTGATAAAAGGGTAGTGAAATATGCTTTTGAAAACTTAGGAGTGTGCTTTAGGTTGCTGTAGTGATGGTGAATACCGTTGCTCATCCAAATTTGCTTCAGATAAGTTTCAAATGCGACCCAATCAGCAACTGTTTTGTCACCAGAGTAAGTGGTGTAAATTTTTTCTAGAATAGAGCGAATTTCAAGATTGTGCTTGTAATTCTGATCCCACATGATATCGCGTCCTGCGAGACCTGCTTGAGTGAGATAATAAACGAGTTCTTGTTGTTTCAAAGTAAGACGATCCCAGCATGGAATGCGGTAGCGCAAAATGCGGATGTCAGCGAAACTTTCAACTTCATACTTGAACGTAGAGTCATTGTCTACGCAAGCTGCTGGAGCTTTAGCCTCCTGGGTTGCGGCAGGTTGTTGTTCACCTGATCCGCACGCCATCAATGCTAAGCTGCCGATAATCACATAACGACTAAATTTCATTGGTTTGGTGGTTAAAAAATGTGGCCCGAAGGTAATAGGAATCGAGGATTAAACATTTTTTTTGGGAAAAATTGAAGTTATTAACAATCGTCGGTTACCTTTGTGGTCTACGATTCACAAAGAATAGGAGTTTTAATGTTAACAGAAGTAACATCAGGAGTTAGAATCAGCGTGGTGCCTCGATACGAGCCAGGGATTAGTAATCCATTGGCCGATAATTTTGTGTTTTCATATCAGATTATCATCGAGAACCAAAATGATTTCCCTGTTCAGTTGCTTCGCCGACACTGGTACATTTTCGATTCTGTGGCAATCAAGCGTGAGGTGGAAGGACCGGGTGTAGTAGGTGAGATGCCTGTTATTTTACCAGGAGAGTTTTACACTTATCAGTCGGCTTGTGATTTGAAATCGTTGAGAGGAACTATGCAGGGATTTTACTCAATGCAGAAAGTGGGCGACGCGCAACTATTTCATGTACGCGTTCCTAAATTCAAGTTGGAAGTTCCTTTCAGTATGAACTAAGATGAATAAGATAAAATTGATTTATACAATGCTGCTATTTTCGATAGCAGCATTTTTTTTAATGTGCAATTCAGCGTCATCGACGAATGATGGAAAAAAGGCACCAGCGAAAAAGCTGAAGGGCGTCAGTTTTGTGGGCGGCCCAGATCGCGTCGATTTAATTTCATTTATCGACTTGAAAAATAACAACGTCAATGCAGTATCGTTGATGCCTTTTGCATTTTCGGTCAATGGATCGGGCGACCTTATTTGGGGCGGTGGTGGACAGTGGTGGGGAGAGACACCCGAAGGAATTCAGGTGTGCATTGATTTAGCCAAGGAAAAAGGAATTGTTTCAATGATAAAGCCTCAGATTTGGCTGCAGGGCGGAGTTTTCGTCGGTTATCTCGATCATGCTAATGATAGTTTATGGAAAAGCTTTGAAGGAGATTACACCCGATTTATATTGGAATTTGCTGCACTGAGTGAGAAGAATCGATTACCGTTGTTTTGTATAGGAACAGAAGTCGATCAATGGGTGCGCAAGCGTCCTGATTATTGGAGAGCGCTGATCAAGGAAGTTCGCAATATTTATCATGGTGATTTGGTGTATGCCTGCAATTGGGGAAGTGAGAAAACCTTGCCGATTTGGAATGATTTAAATTATATCGGAGTCGATATGTATGGTCCAGTATCGAATGAAGCCACACCAACGATGGATACATTGAATGCGAGTTGGAAAAAATACAAGGCACATTTCAAGCAAGTGAGTGATTCATTGAAAAAAGAAATCATCTTCACAGAGTGGGGCTACCGCAGCGACGATTACTGCGGCCGCAATCCATGGGCAGACACGCTGCATGGGAATGTAAATTATGAAGCCCAAGCCAATTGCTATCGAGCGTTGATAGAGAATTGTTATAACGAAGATTGGTTCATGGGTGGTTTCGTATGGAAGTGGTTTCCGACGATAGAACAATCAAAAGCAGAGCAAGATCATTTCACCCCCCAGCAGAAAGAAGCCGAGAAGGTAATGCGCAAATTGTGGTAATGTAGAGCCGCCGCAGAGCCGAGCTGCAGCTCGGCTTTACTGCAGCGCGCAAAAAAAAGGGCCGTCCTAATGGACAGCCCTGATTTCTTTCGATAAAAATATTTTTATCAGTAGCGATTGTTATCGCGGTTGAAGCGAGGCTTGTAACCATCGCGACCACCGTCACGTCCGCCACCGCCGAAGCTGCTGCGTTGTGGGCGATCATTGCTACGTTGTGGACGATCTTCCGCTTCTTTAACGTTGATCTTTCTTCCTTTAACGTTGCTTTGATCAAGCGCTGATACTGCGTTGCGACCTTCTTCGTCAGAAGACATCTCAACGAATCCGAAACCGCGTGAACGGCCGGTCATTTTGTCCATTATCACCTTTGCAGATGTAACAGATCCATACTGTGAAAAAATTTCAGTGAGCTCCTCGCTCGTTAGGCTGTAATTAAGCCCGGAAACAAAAATGTTCATGTGATTAAAAAAAAAACGTTTGTTGGTTTACATATCTAATACTCCAACAAACATTAACCACATAACTACAGAAAACGTGTTGAAAACTGATATGCTTTGTCAAAGATAATCTTATTTCGATACAAACAGCGGAATTCGTAAAAAATTATCTGATAATATTTTAGCACTGCTAACACCCATCCAATCATCTAATAGGGTAGCATACATTCTTCGAAAGTCTATTTCATGAATCAAATCACCATCCACCAACTGGTCAAGCTTGGGCATTCCTCCATACAGGCCTGGTGTTTTGATGCTTCCACCCATGATAAACGATACTCCCGCAGTGCCATGATCTGTGCCTCTTCCTGCATTCTCCTTTACTCGGCGACCAAACTCTGAAAAGGTCAAAATTGCCACATCTTTCCAACGATTTTCTTTCTTCAAGTCACTTTTCAAAGCCCCAATTGCCTGAGAATACTCTTGAAAAAGCCTGTTTTGAGTGCCCGGCTGACCAGCATGTGTATCAAATCCACCCAAGGTCAAGTAATAAACGCGGGTCTTACAGCCTGACATAATCAACTCTGAAGTAGATTTCATCTGTCGACCAAACTCCGTTATGGGATAAGCTGCCGTGCTAGTTTTCTTGTTGGATTGACTGTAGATATAATCAATACCACTTGTTGCTTCTCGCAAGGTGGTGCGCAGATAGGATACATTATCGTGATCATGGGCTCCATCACACATGTGATTTCCAATACTTGCCAATTGATGTGCCTGCTTGATATCTCGAATGGCAAGTCCCTTTTTGATTTTGCCTTTTAACGCAAGACTCAAACTATCATCAATCTCTATTGCATCTTGCGGAAGGAATCCAGCATCGAGCATTCTTCCAATCCAACCGTCGCTCCAATATACATCGCTGGCACTAGCACTCTGCCAAATATCCATCGATCTAAAATGACTGCGATCGGGTTCGGGATAACCTACATTTTGCAAAATAGCGAGCTCACCTTCATCAAACATTTCTCTTAATGCTAAAAGCTTCGGATGAAGACCAACTTCAGAAGTCAGTCCTAGCGCATCTGATGCACGAATTCCGATTTTCTGACGATATTGATAATACAGATCGTTCTTAATAGGAATAACAGTATTTAATCCATCATTACCACCGCTCCATTGAATTACAATGAGAATTTTATCTTCCACTGCAAGCATATTGTTAGCAGAAGCACGTAATATGTCCGGAAGCAACAATGCTCCTGATGCGAGGGCAGATGTTTTTAGAAAGTCTCTTCTTTTCATGATTAGTGCAATTGATATTCTGGTAATGAAAGAATGGCGGTTACCACGTCACTGAATTTGGTCCAGCGCGGATCATAAGGAGGCGCAACTAATTCGGTGTGCGACATCATCACATTGAAGACATATTGATATTGCTCTTCGCGTGATTGAATATTCGCTGGAATTAGTTTTTGCAATTCATCAAAGTGTAGTGTTCCTAAAAAAGGTTTCTTCTCTTTGTTTTTTATCAATGCACTTTCTGGAAGTTCTTTTTCTTTTAAATCAAAATTATCTCTTCCAAGAAAGATGTATGGCAGGTTCATTCGCAAGAGCAATGAAGTGCTGTCAATCCAAGCCTGATTGCCTGGCCAGCCTGCCACGTTTGGTGGAAAGAATAATACTTGCCCTAATCCACGCTGCAACTTAATCATGTTTTCAGGTGTATTCAAACGCAAGCCAAACAGACGTTTGTAAGATACTATGAGCTCAACAGGTGATTTTATCAAACTTCCTTTTTTATCATTTCTGTAAAAATGTTTTGATGTAAAAATGAATTTTAATAAAGGTTCAATTTCATAGTTGTTCATTCTAAACACTTGCGCCATCTCATTCACAAATGCCTGATCAATGGTTGGGTGTATGAAATAACGATAGAGTTTTTTTGAGATGAAAAGAGCTGTGGTAGGTTGCTCTAGAATGATGCGAATAATATCTTGACCATTCCAATTACCCGTTTGACCAAGAAATGTTTTTTGTCCATCGTCATGTTGTTTCTCTTCAAACTTGAAGTAACCATCTTTTCCTACATGCCATCCGGTAAAGGCTCTGGCACTTTCTTTTATATCTTGTTCAGTGTAATTGCCTCTTCCCATGGTGAAGAGTTCCATGAGTTCTCGAGCGAAATTTTCATTTGGAGCGTTTTTTTTATTCTGTTGATTATTTAGATAAATAATCATTGCAGGATCCATTGCTATTTGCTCCAACAAAGTTTTGAAGTTTCCAAGTGCATGCGTTCGAAGCATATTGTTTTGCGCTTGCATCAAGACTGGAAACGGCACTTGCGTGGCAAAATGGTTATGCCAAAAGAAAGTCATTTTCTCACGCAATTGAGCACCAGTAGTGCTCATGTGATCGAGCCAAGAAAGATTTAATTCTTGTAAATCTTTTCGGCTTTTTAAAATCATTTTTAAAACTTTCAATCCACCGACATCTTCCTTTTTTTCTCGGATGTCTTCAAATCGTTGGAGCGATTTAAATTTAAGACTATCAATAAAAAGCTGATCGACTAATTCTTGTATGGATAAAGCTTCTCTGTTTGCCCAGTACCGCGGATGCAGTCCGAAGCCTGCTCGTGAGTATAAGTGGTGGATATCTGGAGTTTTTGTCATTTTTACAATAAGGTCAGACTCATTTTGTAGCCCGCGTGTGATCGCACATTAAAAACAGTGCCATCTTCGAATAACAAGTATTGACCTTTGATGCCAATTAATTTTCCTTGGTACTGCGGTGTCGTGTCTAATTTCAAAGACTTCACTTTTTGAGGATAGTTTAATACAGGATAATGAATGGTAGTGACCTCATCTGAATCAAAAACGAAGTCATGATATTCTTCTGGTAAAAAATCTAGCACTTGATTTTTCTTAACGTCTAACGGTGTGTCATCGTTCGAGATGTTTTTGAGCATGGCTTGCCAATTGGTTTTATCTGCCATGTGATCCTTGAGAGCAACCTCGATAAGCCCTGCGAGTTGACGATACGGCGTTTCAGCAAGAATGATCGCTTCACTCGCTCCTTGATCGATCCATCTGCTGGGTACATTGCCAGTGCGAGTAACGCCCACTTTAATATCGCTGGTGCGGGATAAGTAAACAAAGTGTGGTTTGTTGTGATGTTCCTCTTCCCATGCTGCATCGCGCAATGCGATGCCTTCATGGATGCGACTGAGTTCCGGTCTGACAATGCTTGGTGAGGCGCTCGGTGAAGTCATAAACGCTTCATAACTCATTCCTTCTCCGAAGGTCTTTTTTATTTTCTTTCCAGTTTCTACGCAATGAATTTCATTTTCGAATTGCAGCTCAATACGTTCTCCAACCAAAGGATTCATGAAGTATGTTCCAGTATAATCTAGGATGTCAACAATCGGTAAGGTGTATTGCGCTGTTCCATCAAGCGTATTGCGCATCTTTCGGAGGTTGGTGGTGATTTTCATCAGTCAGAAATCGAATTATATAATGATCTTTAACAGCTCAAGCTTGTTATTAATGCTGAACTTTGCACAATATTAATCTAGTTTTATGAATGCATTAGAAAGTATGATTGCTTCTGGCTTCACAGGGGCGATGTCTTATAAGGAATACCGTGATTTGATTGATCGATTGCACGAAGAAGGAAAGGTAACAGGACCGAATCAAACAGAAGATTTACTAGCATATAGCAAACTGAATGTCCATCGAATGGATCGTTGGGACAAGCACACGCACTTGTCTGATCATACAAAAGAAGTTGTTGCAGGAATCACCAAGCCAGTCACCATCTTGGTGTTAACCGAAGGCTGGTGTGGTGATGCGGCGCAAATTGTACCTGTTATTCAACAGATAGCAAATTTGAATGCTTCTATTCAAACGAAGTACATTCTTCGTGATGAGAATCTTGAAATAATGGACATGTTTCTCACCGGCACCGGTAGATCCATTCCGATTTTTATTTTAATCGATGAAAGTGGAAAAGTAGTAGGACGCTATGGTCCGAGACCACATAAGGCGCAAGAACTCATCAATCAACTCAAGGCCGAAAATGCCGATATGGAAGTCATAAAAGAAAAACTCCATCTCTGGTACGCTCGTGACAAACATCAAGAGGTAGAGATGGAGTTTATCCAATTACTCGAGCAAGTGCTCGTGTAGTTTATTTCTTAATCATACGCATGGTCTTTACCATGTTGGCTTTCTTCCACTGAATCATATAGATTCCTTGAGATAAATCGCTCACATTGATGCGCTGAATTTGATCTTCAGTTGCAATGGCGTGTGTGTAAACTACTTTTCCAGTCAAATCAAAAATATTGACCATACCTCCATTGAATGATGGTGGTGTTTCTAAGGTCAACGCGCTATTTACTGGGTTAGGATAGAAGCTTGGAGTCAGCACTAGGTCTGAGTTTTCTTCTGTTGAGAGAATATCAGAAACTTGGTTGACTGATACATCATCGATGTAGTAAATGCCTCCGGTGTTGGCTCCGTTTGGTCCCTCGGTGCCGTAGAAGTTGATGGCTTGAAGTCTGTTCGTTCCTGCATTACCATTGGCGTTATTTAATGACCATTGGAAGCTACGAATCTCTGTATCGTTGATGAATACTTTTCCAACATCAGCAGTAAGGTTGACGTATAGTTTGACATCAAACCAAGTATCGGGAGTGAAGCCCACTGCGCTTGGTTGTTCAACATTACCCGCGAGGGATGAAATGCTTCCATCAGCAGCGAAGAAAACATCCACTGCCCATTCATAGGTGGTACTATTTGCCGCCCAAGTGTGGAGTGCATTAAAATATCCACCTTCACCATTTGGGATATACATTTTCCATGTCGCTTCGTAAGCTCCGGTAGTGTAAGGACCAAGAGGAAGCACCATGTCGTTGCCCGTTTGGTTGATCTTCATACTGTTTGGGGCGCTGAATGATTGCTCAGTGCTTACAAGTGCGTCGAGGTTCACAGCACCCGTCCATGTATCCCAACTGCTTGATTGTGCTGCAACACCACTGCCGGCAGTGTAACTGTCGAAGTTATCTTCAACAATAAGTTGTGCTTGAGAAAGTACAGGAAATAAGAGGGAAGAAAAAAGTAATAATTTTTTCATACGCGTTTTGGTTAAGGGTTAATTATAAATAAACAGGTCGTACGAAAATAGTGATTATCACTTATTCAAACCACAGTTTCCATTTAGAGTCATCGACCACTTTTCCTTTGTCGATGGTATTCTCAAACTCAGGGGCAGGTATTCCGAGTTGGGCGCAAACTTCGGTGTAGTATTTTTTTCTGGTGGGGTGTTCTGGATCGACAATATTGAACGTTTCGCCTTTGATCCCCTTATCCACAGTAAGCTCAATAGCGGAAATCACGCGCTCTTGGCTGACCAGGTTGATAACGGCCATCGGCTTGGGCACACTATTTTTCCCAGATAAATAAAAAGCAGGGTGACGCTCGCCACCATACAAACCTCCAAGTCGGAGGATGGTCGCATCATTGTATTCTTGACGGTAGAGCGCTTCGAGTTGTCCCATGCTAGAAGAGGCGTCTGCCTTTTCCTCATCCATCAGTTGAGGTACATCAGGATAGATCGATATGGAGGATGTGTAAATCAGCTGTGGGATTTCAAACTTGCGAGCTGATGCAGCGATAGATTGATGCAGCGCCCGATCTGATTCGGTCTTAGGAGGTGTAAGCGTGCAAATAACGGCATTATAATAGCCAGAGATTTCATGGCTTGGGAGCATTTGGACACCTTGTGCCTCGAGCAAAGCACGTCTTTCAGCTTGTCGTGTAGTGCCAGAAACTTTGTAGCCCTTTTCGTGAAGCCTTACAGCAAGGGGCATTCCGAGCCAACCACAACCAATGATGAGAACCGATTTCATGGCTCAAAGAAACAAATATTTTAGAGGAAATGTTTGGAACAATCCTTGGTTTGCATCAATTCGTGCAGCGGTAAGAATTCAAGGAAATGTTAAACTTACCTTTGCGAAACAACACAAACCACAACTTTGAAGTCATTCAGATATTAGAACGATTTATGAAGAATAACAAGTACATTCAATTTGCTTTGTTTTTATTGATGGCACTGATGACGGTCAGTGTTCAAGCACAAAAGGCAGCGCCAGCCAAGAAATCAGTGAACACGAAGTTCAAAATCAAAGGTCGCATCGAAGGTTTGAAGGATACCGTGCTCTATCTCGGTAACTACTACGGAAAAAGTCTATACTATAATGATACTACTCGCGTGGATGCGAATGGTAATTTTGAGTTTTATGGAAAAAATCCAGACCAGATTGGTAAATACGCCATCATCATGCCTGGTCCAAAATATTTTGATATCATCGTTGATCAAGAAAACATCGTCTTGCAAGCCAATGCTGATAACGATATAAATAAAATCGTCATTAAAGAATCAGAAAACAACAAGATGTTTTTTGATTACATCCGATACATCAATACCAAACGCTTGTCTAGAGAGCCGATTGATAAGGTTTTGAATGATAGTTTGAAGACAGAAGAAGAGAAGGCGCCTGCAAAGGAGGCTCTAAGTAAATTAAACGATGAGGTAATTGCATACCAGAAGAAGATCATCACCGATCATCCCAACCTGTTATTTGCAAAGCTTTTGAAAATGAGCTTGGATCCCGAAACTCCCGCGGCTCCAGATTCACTTGATGAAGCTGGAAAGGCACGCTATCAATACTATTGGTTCCGTGAACACTACTGGGATAATGTTGATTTTTCTTCACCAGGAATGATTCGTGATCAAACCATTCATCGCTTGATTGAGCGATATATCACTCAGACTCTTCCTCAGATTCCTGATACACTTTGCGTTGAATCAAAGAAACTCATTGATCGTGTTTCTGGAAATACTGATCTCTTCAAGTATTTTGTAAATTATATCACCTACACTGCTGAGACTTCTAAGATCATGTGTATGGATCGCTTGTTCGTCTATATGGTAGATAACTACTATAACACTGGCAAGGTAGATTGGATGGATGAAGCGAAGATGAAGCAGATCAAAGAATCTGCGGATGAAAAGCGCAACTGTATGTGCGGCGAGATTGCACAGGATATTATACTTCCTGATGTAACAGGACAGAAGTGGACAAGTATGAAGAAGTCAGCGGGCAAATACACCTTGTTGGTGATTTGGGAGTCGACTTGTGGACACTGCAAAAAAGAAGTTCCAAAGCTTTTAGATGTTTATCACAAATGGAAAGACAAAGGCTTGGTGGTTTACGCAGTTGGTAATGAATTGGAAAATGACAAGTGGGTAAAGTTCATCGATGAAAATAAACTGGATTGGATCAATGTGAGCGATACTCCTGAGATCATGAAACAGGACAGTGCATCAAAATTAATTTATGGTGGAATCACAACATTGAAGAGCTTGAATTATCGCACTACTTGGGATGTCAATAGCACACCGAAAGTTTTCTTGATGGATAAAGACATGAAGATTATTGCGAAGCAATTGAGTGCAGAGCAAATTGATGATCTTCTTCAGAAGTTGGAAGATGGAAAAGAGATCAATCTTCAAAACGTGAAAGAGCATGAATATGAAGACGAAGACGCTCCAAGTGGCGCTCCTTCGAAATCAACGAATATGAAGCCTCGACAGAATCCACCTCCGAAAAAGTAGCGGTTATTGTTCAGTAAAAATATAATCTAAAGAAATGTCATGCCGTTCCGTTGGAACGGCATTTCTTTTTTGGAAAGAGTAGAAGATTCCAATTTTTTTAGCCTCTGGATATTGTACCAAAAAATTATCATAGTACCCGCCACCATAGCCTAAACGAAAGCGGTTTTCATCAAATGCGAGGCCTGGCACTATGATCAAATCAATTGGTCCAGAGTAGACTTCGCCTGTAGGATGCGTGGTGCCCCAGATACCTTTTTCGATTTGATCCAAACCATGCAGGATGCGATTCTCGAGCTTTCTTTGCTTTAAGGTTTTTGGCGCAACAATTTTGATGTCATTTGAAAGGCAAAAGAGGATTGTAGGAGTGATATCTATTTCGGCACCCATAGGTAAATAGCAATGAACGACCTTGGGACGATGAGATACAATCCAATTTTGAAGTTGCGTATTGATGCTAGTATCATATTGCTCTTTCATTTCTGAGGGAATAGCCACTCTTAATGCGAGCATTTCCTTTCTCAGATTCGATTTTTCGAGCAATATATCCTCCATCAATTATTCTTCTTCTTTGTAATAAATCTTATAGAATTTTCTTCCGTCGGGTTCAACACCCTTCTCAATCAATTCGCGATTGCCGTGGACATAGATATGGAAGTTCTTGTCGAGTTTGATAATGCTTTTGAAAATGCTTTGTTGCTTTTTCACCGCAGGAGTAGAGATCTCAAAGCTATCCTCTAAAACAATTTCATTGTCCTCTTGAAATTGATGATTGAAGTTTTGAAAGGACTTGATGACTTCGGGGTATTGCAGTACTTCTTCTTCAAATTCGCGCTTATCGAAATTATCGTGTGTTTTGAAGTACTCTACTGACTTTTGGAGCATTTCAATTTGCTCAGGTTTTTCTACTTCAAAATCTTCTACATATTGCGTTGTGACAAATGTTTTGGCCAAGCTCATGTATTGCTTGGTTTGTTGGTATTCGTCGTTACAGGGAGTGATGTTTAGGAATAGATCTTTCCAAAATTCAGCCTCTGTGTTTTTGTTGTTTCGGTCTAGAATGCACACACGATATCCGTCGCCGGCTTCTTGATTGAAGATGATCGCACCTTTATCCAACTTGTCAAGATTAATTCCATCCAAGAGATAGAGCTCGGCTTGATCTCCATTTGCAAGCACTTGGAAAAATGACTGTTTATTTTCAGATTTGAAAATACCAATCGCCTCACAATTCTCACCGTCGAATGCAATGTTTTTCAGATGTGCTATAAATACGTCCCCAGGCTTAATTTGAGGGTGCATAGACACGTCAAAAAGCCTTTTGGTTATCTGGATAGATGTGAGGTGGAAACTGCTTCTATTTTGAAATATTTCTTTAGAAAATTGAAGGAGGGGATTTTCTTGCTCATGTTCAATTTCTGGTTTGAAAGAATATTTTTCTACCAATGGCATCGATGATAAAAAGAAGTGCAAGAGTTTTTCTTGCATGGCATTATCATCAACAGCAATCGGAGCCTTCGATAAAAAAATATCATCGCCATTGTGCTTGTTGCCCACGCGATGAACTGATAATTGACTAATAATGGCTAAAGAAACATCTATCATAATACAGCAAAGTTAGAACTTCCCTGGACAGGAAGTTCTAACTGTGAGTTAGTAGTTAATAAAAAGAAGGACCTAGTCTTTGGTGTTGTAAAGCACGAAAGAATAGATGTCTGTGAGTTCTTCGATGATTTGCTGTGTACTCTTTCCAGCACCGTGTCCAGCGCTTGTCTCGATTCTAATGAGCACTGGGTTTTCGCCTTTGTGGTATTCTTGAAGTCGAGCAGCAAACTTAAAGCTGTGCGCAGGCACCACACGATCGTCATGATCCGCAGTAGTGATGAGCGTTGCAGGATAAGATGTGCCTTGTTTCAAATTGTGATAAGGTGAATAGGCCTTGAGGTAGTTGAACTCCGTTGCGGAACTATCGGCACAGCCATATTCTGGAATCCACCCTTTACCTACTGTAAACTTGTGATAACGCAACATATCAAGTACACCCACTGCTGGTAAAGCTACTTTGAACAGCTCTGGACGCTGAGTCATACAAGCACCAACCAAAAGTCCACCATTTGATCCACCTTGAATAGCGAGGTGTTCTGAAGAAGTGTATTTTTCTTTGATGAGATATTCAGCAGCGGCTATAAAGTCGTCAAATACATTTTGCTTCTTCTCTTTCATTCCGCCTTGGTGCCAAGCTTCGCCTAATTCATTTCCACCTCTGATATTCGCGATGCAGTAGACTCCGCCATTTTCCAAAAACATTATTCTGCTCGCAGAGAATCCCGGTTGAATTGGAACGCTGAATCCGCCGTATCCGTAGAGAAGCGTAGGATTGGTGCCGTCGAGTTTGATGCCTTTTTTAGATACAATGAACATAGGAACTTCAGTGCCGTCTTTGCTCTTGTACATCACTTGCTTGCTTTCAAAATCTTCTGGTTTGAAAGGCAACGACATTCTGCTGAATTCGGTACTTTTTCCAGTTGCAAAATCATATTTATAAATCACACCAGGGTAGGTGAATGAGCTAAATGAATAGAAACAATAGGTGTCATTTTTCTTAGCGCCAAATCCACCAGCACTACCCGTTTTATCTGGTAGGGCGAGTTCTTTTTTATTAGAACCATCCATGGCCATAGTGAATATGCGGGTGTTTGCTTTATCAAGATAGCTTGCTGTAAGTTGACCTCCACCTGTACTTACCGATTGAAGTAAGTTTTCAGTAGCAGGAATGATTTCTTTCCAATTTTCCTTCGCAGGATTTTTCGGATCGATGGTTACCAAACGATAGGTGGGAGCATCGATATCTGTCATCACCAAAATTCTTCCATCATCAGTCACATCAACAGGAGAATTGTGTTGTGTCACGTCAGTGAATAGAGGAGTGAATTTTCCTTTGATATCCGCACCTTCTCGATACCAAATTTCAGAGCCATCTGTTCCAGGAGAGGAGATTAAGAACGTCATCTTTTTATTCTCTGTTACGTAAAGACTGTTGTACATGTAAGGACGCTCATTGTCGCGGTGTACGAGGATATCTTGATCTTGTGTAGTACCTAATTTGTGATAATACACCATGTGGTACATGTTGTTGCCACTTAGTTCTTCACCCTTGGCAGGAGCAGGATAGCGGCTATAAAAGAATCCATCATTCAACCAAGAGGCATCGCTAAACTTTACCCATTCAAGCACGTCACCTGTAGGTTGTTTTGTTTCGATGTTATAGACAACGATTTTCGACCAATCGCTTCCACCTTCGCTGATAGCAAAAGCAATATGCTTGTTATCATCCGATGGAGAAAGAAGAGAAGCAGAAGTAGTTCCGTTTGGTGAAAGAGCATTGATGTCGAGGAATAATTCGTCTGCACCGTCAATTCCGTTGCGCACAAAATACTTTCCTTGCGGCTCAAGCCCGGTATTTTTATAAATGATAAATCGTTCACCTACTCGAACGGGCATTCCCACTTTTTCTACATTGATCAATTCTGTGATACGCGATTTAATGGCGTTTCGAAGAGGAATAGAATCAAGGTATGAACGGGTCAGAACATTTTGTTCTTTAACCCACGCGGCTGTTTGTTCGCTGGTGTCGTTTTCTAGCCATAGATATGGATCGTAAACATTTTCCCCAAAGAAAGTAAGGTTGGAATCTTGCTTTGCAGTGATAGGGTACTTCTCAATTTTCATACGTTGAATCGTCGGTTTTTTTTCTTCAGAGCATGAGGCTAACAGAGCAGCTATGCAAATGAAGGTGAATGTTTTTTTCATGTGAGTCATTTAATTTTCTACGAAATCTAAATCTCTTCCATAGGTCTCTTTAAGCATCGACCAGCCAATAAACGCGAGCACTAGTGACAAAGCTCCTACCGCTATTGCTGCTTCGATGCGACTTTCAAGTACACCCATGAGATATACAAATAAAGCAGAAAGAGGTACCATCATCCCACGAGCAAAGTTAGGAACGGTCGTGGCGCTCAATGCGCGGAGATTGGTGCCGAATAATTCGGCTGCGACAGTGACAAATATGGCCCAGAAGCCAACGCCAAATCCTAAGAGTCCACAAGCAAAATAGAGCATATCTGCGCTCTTCATTGGAAGGAATAGGTAGAATGACATGAAGATCCCCGTAAGACAAAAGAATATGAGCAATACATTTTTTCTGCTTCGCATAAGTTGTGATAGCAGTCCACTTGTGAGGTCGCCGAAGGTCATTCCAAGATAGCAATTTCGAATAGCTATACCCGCACTTAGATTTTCTTGGATCCCTAGAGATTTGCCGAATTCAGGAGCCTGGTAAATGAGGACTCCCACCACAAACCATGCGGGCATTCCCATGAGTATGCAGCTCATGTATCGTTTTAATCGCGAGCGATTATTGAAGAGCATAAAGAAATTTCCCTTTGATACATTAGAGCTAGCAGTGGCGCGAAACATACCGCTTTCGTGTACACTCACACGTAAGAAGAGGAGAGCAAGTCCAAGCCCACCACCGATGAAATAGGTGATACGCCAATCGAATTTATTTCCAATCAAAGTCGCTGCAATCGCTCCGCTTACGCCTACTGAAGCGATGATCATAGTACCGATGCCGCGCTTTTCTTTTTGCATGAGCTCGCTCACCAAAGTGATACCTGCTCCCAATTCGCCCGCCAGTCCTAGTCCGGAGAGCACGCGGCAAACACCATAGGAATAGATTTCTTGTACAAATCCATTGGCAATGTTTGCTGAACTGTATAGAATGATAGATCCGAATAGGACAGAGATACGCCCACGTTTGTCACCGAGCATTCCCCACAAGACTCCGCCCACAAGCATTCCCACCATTTGAAGATTGGTGAGCAGCAGACCCATTTCGCTATTGGCTTTTCCGAGATATCCTAGTTCGGTGAGGCTGTCTTGACGAAGTACTCCGAAGAGCACGATGTCAAAAATGTCTACAAAGTATCCAAGCGCTGCCACAAGCACAGCCATCCAGATACCCTTCGTCTGAGTTTCGTTGGTCATAAAAACGATTTAGCTCAGCGAAGTAACAACATTTTGTCACTTAGAACAACTTGATACCAATGGTAAATCCGACCCGGCAACCAATACCCCAACGAGTTTCTTTACGGCCTTCGATGAGAGGATTTTCTACGTAGTATTTTACATTGTCAAAATTGGCATTGATAGGATTGGCTGTGAAAACGCTGTATTTTGGACCAATACCAAAATAGAATTCGCTAGAAAAGCCTGGCTTTGTAGTTTGCCAACCATAGTTTAGCAATACTTCGTATTGTTCTTCTTTTGGTAAAAATCCAGCATAGAAATAATCATTCATATTGAGAGGATCGTAGGCAAGTGTATCCACTGCTGCGTATTCTTTTGATCGATATCGAAACATCGGTCCGACGAAGTAGGCTGTGCGATCATTTTCTTCGTTATAGAACTTCAGTCCGTAGGCTGCGGTGTATCCATTCCACAGGATTTCTTTGTTGTTGTCTACGGCATCACTTGATGACAAATCCCACATGAAATCGCGGTCGTTGTTGTGCATCTTGAAATTAAATTCATGTCCGATATTTTTTCCGATGAAGTCGATTTTAACACCGTAGTCGCGCTTAGAATTATCGAGGCGCATGAGAGGAAACAAATCGACTCCGATATACACTCCGCCATTGACGCCGCTGCCGGAGTAAGTGCGCGATCCACCACTGTTTTGGCGCGCTGCTTTTTTCTGAGCTTTCAATTGATCTTCCACACATTCGTCGGCCTTGGATTTTATTTCTTTCGCTGCACTCATATTTCCAAAAGAAACATAGTAATCTGCCAATTTTTGAAGATTCGCACAATCGGTAATAGGGGTTTTAATTGCGAGCTTGTCAGCTACTTCAAGCCCTTTCGAAGTATTACTTTTCTGTTTACAGAGTTCTATATATTCCCATAAGAAGGAAGTTTCGTCATAGCCACCTGAATAAGCCTTGTTCATAAAGTCAAGGGCGTAATCAGGCTTTCCAAACTCCTTGTATAATCTAGCTCCTGTTGTGTAGAATGTATTGGGGACTTTCTCTTTGCTATTAGAAGTATAAGCTGCTTCTATGGCCGCTGGTTGATTGCCGGTCCAAAGCTTCATATTGTTTAGTATTTCACGCTCTTCTTCATTAAGCTTAATGTAGTACTCGAGATACTTGTTGCTGTAGTCGAGCAACTCGGTGTCATAGTGTTTAAACTCTTGTTTGAAATCTATAAGATACGCACAGTTGAGAGCGATGTTGAAGTTATTGGTGGAGGCTAACGATATCGCTTTTTTTAGATCGGTTTCTGCACGACCATTTTTCATCAAGTATTCACACTCTGCGATTAATTGATAGAAGGTAGCAATGGTGCTAGCGTATGCATCTACAGAGTATTGCATATTTGTGTTATTGTAGGTAAAACGCAATGGGAAATCAGATTCTTTCATATTGTCCGCTATGAATCGAACACTATTTAAGTATGGGAAAGTGACTGAAACAGAGTCGGATTTTTCAGAAGCACCAAGCGCTGATTTCAAAAGAAAAAAACGGGTGATTTTTTGTTGCTCAACTGTTCCATAGGCAATAATTTCTTGCATTGTCGAAAGCAATTCCTTGTAAAGTTTATCTTCTCTTTTTGCTAGGTCGACCCCTGCATAGTTTTTACGTTCATTTTCCTCAAACTTGAGCATTCGATCCAACACCAGATTATAGTTGGCCGTTTGATCTGCTAATTCTTCTTTTGATTTGAATTTTAAATTGTCAGGACAATTTTTAATACACTGGCCTTTTTTATTGATAAAAAATTCTACTCCACCAGCAGTTACGAGCGCCGAATCATTTAAAAAGGTGGTCGCACTTTCAAATTGAAAAGGGATTTGCTCTACACCTTGGTAATTCACGTATCCCCATCTACCGTTTAATGATAGATTGATGAAATTGTTTTGAGCTTTTGTTTCGTAATCTCGGTAATCATCGCCCCAGAAAAAATCAAACATTCCTGATTCGGTATTGTCATAAATACAAGGCACGATGACCGAACCTGATGGATTAATATAGCCGATGGTGCCACCAATACAGCCTGTGAAATAGTTTTGTTGGCAACCTTGATGCACGCGATAAAAGGGACCATCGACGTTGATTTCATCATACATGAATTTTACAATTACATTGTTGTTGTAATCAATAACTCCCTCAGCGCAGTTCTTGGAGCCTGCCTCACATTTTGTAGCGATGAGTTGGCCCTCTTGTCCTGAATACAGCATCATATATTCAAATGGGACGAGTATTTTTCCGTCAGGGCTCTTTACGCCATAGAAGTAAGTTTGAGGGTCATAAGAGACAGTGCCTTGACTGTAGGCGCTAATCGCGACTAGCGATAGCAGAACTTGGATAAAATATTTCATTGCTTTGAGGTTGAGAGTAGCAAAGCTATACGCAGGAGTGATTTTATTTCTACGGTAATATACGTAGACTATTTCGTATGGATTTTCAAGATTTGTCCTGGACGAATTTTTTCCCCACACTTATTCCATTTCATGATGTCTTCTGGGGTCACTTTGTACTTCTTCGCAATAGCCCATAGAGAGTCACCATTTTTTACTTTATAAGTAACGACATCGTCTTGCTTCGGCGCTTCGGGCTTCGGCTTGGGCTTTGGTGGAGGAGTCGTTTTAGTCGTGTCGGGTTTTGTTGCATTGTCAAGTAAAACAGCATCCGGAACTGCTGTTGGATCGATGTTCTGTTCTTCTTTCGATTCTGGCTCTTCTGCCTTGGGCACGCGCTTGCGCGTGGTCTTCACAATCTTGAGTCGTTGGCCTGCGCGAATCTTATCAGAGCGAAGTTTATTCCACTTTTTAATTTGTGCAATAGTAGTCTTGTGCTTTCTAGCAATCACTCCAAGCGATTCGCCTTTTCGAACCACGTGATAAACATTCTCCTCAATAACCATGGTTTCTGTTGGAATAACCTTTGGTTTCGGCGTCCATTTGTAAATACTGTCCTCTAGAGCCTTGAATTTTCCAGTGTAGCGATTGTCAAGTATGAATGATACTTTTTTGTAGTTAGCCTCGATTCGATCTCCTATAAAAATAGGATTGAGTTTTTTCATTGCAACGATATCCGCACCAGTCAAGGCACTCAGGCCTTCAAAGTATACAGGTTGAGTAAAGTTGATACTCTCATAATTTCCAAGAATATCAAAATAGTGTTGTAGCTGATTGTTGACACGATTATAGGTTTGCTTGAAAAGCTTATTGGAGTAGACAAAGAACTGCACGAAGAAATCGGCATCGTCATCGATGGGCTGCCATTCTCTTTCTTGAGCAGAAGATATTCTCTTCGCATAAGCGCGACTCACGTACCACGCTTTCAACGTAAGTTCTGCATTTCCATCGACAGATTGATAGATGGATTTTAATTCTTTGATGGCAGCATCAATGGCAAAGTCTCCGCCGCGGCGTTCGTCCACGATGCTGTCCATGCGCAATTGTTGGTAGCGAGCGCTGAGGTAGTCCATTCCGAAAAGCCCCGCCCGATCGCGGTTGTCTGTGTGCGCAGGATTCATTCCACTCATAAGAAGAGGGATGAACTTGAACTCTTTCGGAAGGCCCGCAAGACTTAATTTTTTTTCAATAAGTGGGAAGTACAAATCACAGATAGAGTGTAACTGAATGTATCGTTCTACCTTGCGATCAGGGAAGTAGAGGTTATGAAAAATAATCGCTTCATCATAGCTATAACGAACAGGTATACCCAAAATAGGCTCGGTATCCGTAGGAGGAGCAAACAGTGTGGTCTTATCTGAATAGGAACGATCGGCAAAATGACTTGGATGATTTTTAGTTAATTCCTGAATCAACCATTGCTCTGTCGATTTTTTGAAAATTTCTTCTTGTTCGGCTAAAAACGTCAATTGCCCGAATGACAGGTAGGATAGGAGAAAAAGAAAAAAGGAAAAAATAGATCGCGTCATAGGCTTTTAGTCCACTTGGTATTCCAAGCGCATGGTAATCGATGCTGTCTTTCTCTTAGATGATGTGTTGAATGTTCCGCCCCAGCTGTAATCTTCAGAGGAGTTTTGTGCAGTGATTTGGAAGATACCCATGTTCGCATTCCTCAAATTGCCAAGGTTACCACCAGCATTCAGAGCGATTTGCTCTGCTCTTACTTTAGCATCTTGTGTAGCAGCTGCAATCATTTCAATCTTAAGTTCAGCTAGTTTAGTAAAGTAGTATTGAGGCTCGCTCGAATAAAATTCAATGCCGGAGTTGATGAGCTCTGTAACCTCGCGAGATACGCTCTCAATTTTATCCACTTCGTTTGATTCAATCGTCACACGTTGTGTCAAACCGTATCCAGCGAAAATGGAAATATAGCGTTCGCCCTCGTAGCGAGAGTCGAATTGCTTTTCAATATTTACAGCGGAAAAAATGATAGATTCTGCAGGAACTCCCTTTGAAGAGAGGAATTCTTTGATGATTTCACGGTCTTTGTTAAGAGCTTCGCTAGCCTCAGCTAGATTGAAACTGGTTCGAGAAAATGAACCTTCCCATACAATTAAATCGGAAATAAAATCTTTAGAGCCTAGACCTGTAACGTAGATCACATCCTCCGCTTTGTGGCGGTTGGCGTAGGTATAAGAGAAAAGGGCAGCTGCAATAATGACTGATGCAGCAATAAAAATTGAACCTAAGGCTTGTTTCATTATTAGAAGTAATTGATGCAGTAAAGAAACAAAAAAGATGCCCTTAAAAGACAGGATTCTTCAATTGTTCGTTTTTCACTTTGGACTCTTGATAACTCCTGTATATAGTGTTAATATCTTGGTCTTTTGCCAACACTTTTGTAATGCATCAGGACTAACCTGTTGAAGCTTTAACCAACGCTCAAATTATGCATCCGAGAACAAAAAAATGGTTGCTCTTCGCAGTAACTGCTATTAGCTTTTATCTTTTGATGGCGCGATAAACCATCATTTCTTTTGGCACGGTCTTGTGTATGGCTCAAATTGATATATTTGAGAAGTAAACAAGACATATGAAATACCTATCAATTCTATCTATTTGCGCAATCCTACTCACTTCATGTGGTCATGAAGAGAAGGTCGTATTCACTTCCGATGAAATCACGCTAAGCGCAGAAGGCCCTTTATTCGAGGGATCCAACACTTTACAAGGGTCAATGCTCATTGATTTAAATAAAATCAAAGCTGGCGCTACCGCTGAAAATGTTGAAAGTGTAAAAATTAAAAGCGTAAAGCTCACATCAACAGATTCTCTCCTGTTCAACGAAATCTCAAACATTACGCTACAGTGTACATCTAATGACGCAAGCATGATACAGTCTGCAGTGCTCAACCCGATTCCAGAAGGCGTTTCAAACATTTCATTAGTGCCTTCTGCTGAAGCAGATCTAGTAGAACTATTTAAACAAAAGGAAATTTTATTCGTTGCCGATGCTGATCTGCGTGCAGATAAAGACGGCAATATTTCATACAAAGCGATTATTGAATTTGAACTAACATTAAAAGATTAATTTTATGAAGAGAATGATTTTGTTTTTTGCGATGGCATTGATGCTGCCAGTTTTTGCAAACGCACAAGATGCTGAGGCGGATAAGTTAGTGGGCGTGTGGGAACCTAGCCACGGCAAGGCCCGCGTGAAGGTGGAGAAAATAGGAACTAAATTTTATGGTAAAATTGTTTGGCTCAAAGAACCAAATGATCCAGAAACTGGAAAACCAAAAGTGGATAAAAATAATCCAGACGCTACCATGAGAAATACAGCCCTTAAGGGTTACAGACTATTAAAAGATTTCGTTTACAAAGGAAATAAGGAGTGGTCTGAAGGCACCATCTACGATCCTGAAAACGGTAGCACTTATAAATGTGTGATTCGTATGAAGGATGACAATACCCTTGAAATCCGCGGCTATATTGGCGTTGAAGCGCTAGGTAGAACCGATGTTTGGAAGCGCTTAGAAATCAAGAAATAAAATTTTTATGAATCGTATTCTCTCTATTGTACTCCTTCTTGGAGCAAGTTTTTCATTGCATGCGCAGGTCGATTCACTTGCAACTGACACGCTCATAGAAGAAGAGGACTTCTCGATGTACGATAATTTGGACTTCGCAGACCCTGGCGTCAAGCGCTTTTGCACCAGCAAAGTGCTTGACCTCAGTCCTGCCAAATTCATCACGATAGGATACGATTATCAAGCGAGACATGAATTAAATAGCAGTGCTTATACTGCTTCGATTTTAAATACAACGATCGTTTATCCTGAGCGATCAATCGCTATTAAAAGCAGTGGTGGTCCTCGTTTCAATGCGAATATCCCTGTTATTTCTCGCAATAATATTATCATTCAATTAGGAGCGAATTATCTCCAGAATGATTACACGGTCATGAATCCTGTAGATCGCGATCCATCACAAAATCCGGTCTTGTATAATCCCATGCAACAAACCATCGAAGAATCGACCCTTCGATCCATGGGAGTTAGTGCTACTGTTTTCAAGCCGCTCAATGAACGTCAATTCTTGATATTTCAAGCATCACAAGACTGGAACGGAGACTATAATTTCGGAGACTTCGAAGACATGCACATGCCTACATTCTCGGCCGCTGGAATCTTTGGATGGAAACCAAGCGACCGTAAAATGATTGGTTTCGGAGCAACAAGAAATTATCGTGCGGGTGAATTAAATTATATTCCCGTATTCCTTCTCAATTGGACCGCACCGTCGCGCAAATGGGGAGTGGAGATTCTTGCTCCTGCCCGCGGACACTACCGCAGAACTTTCTCCAGCCGCAGTCTTCTCTTGATCGGATATGAATTAGAAGGAAATTCTTATGTACTATCCAAGCCGAATGTGTTTCGCGAAAGCGAATCAACATTCGTGCTTCGAAGAAGTGAGTTGAGATTTAGAGCAGTTTACGAACGTTCGATCAAGAGCTTTATCTGGCTATCATGGCAAGTGGGTTATCGTTATAACTATAGCTATAACGTAGACGAACTTCCAAATGGTCAAGACTTCTTTAGGGGCTTCTTCGGCGAACAACCATTTGCTATTGAAAACAATCTTTCGAACAGCTTCTACACGATGTTCACCATCAATTTGGTGAGCCCTTAATCGATTTGATTTAATGTGATCTTACGGTCATCACCTGCTGTGATGAAGTGCTCATCATCGAGCCACAGTGCGGCATTCACACTATGTGTATGTCCTGTTCCGCTTGCTTCTTGTTTGACTTTTACTTCTAGCGTTTCCGCATCCCACAATTTGTATGACTTATCCCGCGAGGTAGTCAGCATATTTTTTTTATTCGGAGAAAAAGAAATATGGTAGATCGTGCTGTAGTGCGCTGGTAATTCGAGCAGTAGTTTATAATCTTCTTTCGTATTCCACACTTTTAGGAGACCATCTTTACCGCCGCTCATCAAGGCGTTTTTTGTCGGATGATAGCATAGACTGGTTACGCCTTCCTTATGTCCTTGAAGCGTATATATTTCGTTGTAGAAAAAAGTCTCGAAGATTCTGATTTTCTCATCCCCGCATGCGATGGCTAATTGATAACCATCCACCGTTAGCGCCAATGCCCGCAGCTTGAACTCTCCAAGTGGAATGTGTCGAATCAATTCGAAAGAAGGTAAATGCCAAATGCTAAAACTTCCATCTCCCGCAGCAACGATCAATTGTTTTTCTTTTTCATGAAAAAGCAATGAGTAAATGCCCAGCCGATGAGTCGTAAAATGTCTGATTTCTTTTTTCTCTACTAAATCGACCACATGCAAATCTCCTTGAGAAGTACCTATGACCAATAGTTGAAAGGCTGGAATGTGAAGTATCGAAAAGACCGGTTGTTCGAGTTTTACTGCGAAAGCCTGTTGTTGCAATGTATCACTATTCCATTTCACCACAAACTTATCTCCCGCACCGCTAAAGAACGATGCACGGTCGCTTCCTACTGTCAGCGTATAGACAGAGGCCGCATGTTCCGCATTGGTTCGTAGGACTTTCACTTTACAAACTTACTATCTTTGTAAAAATTATATCAAATGAACTACGTATTTCTAGGATTGGCGCTGCTTTTAATCATTGTTTTTGCAAAGAACAAGTTTAGCAATCGTCGATAATCAATCATAAAGAAGCAAGGGTATGAGTCAAGTTGGAATTCCGAAGGGAACAAGAGATTTTGGACCAGATGTAATGGTCAAGAGAAATTATATTTTTTCAGTGATCAGAAAGACATTCGAGCGTTTTGGGTATTTGCCATTAGAAACGCCAACGATGGAAAATCTTTCTACACTGACTGGAAAATATGGAGAAGAGGGAGACCAACTTATTTTCAAAGTACTGAATAACGGAGACTATTTGAAAGACGCAGACGACGCGGCTTTGAGTCAAAGAGATTCACGTAAACTAAGTTTCACTATTTGTGATCGTGCCCTTCGATATGACCTAACAGTTCCATTTGCTCGTTTCGTGGTGATGAACCACAATCAACTAGCATTGCCATTCAAGCGTTATCAGATTCAACCTGTATGGCGCGCAGATCGTCCGCAAAAAGGCCGCTACCGCGAGTTTTATCAATGCGATGTGGATGTAGTGGGCAGTAATAGTTTATTGAACGAAGTAGAACTGATTCAGATTTTTGATGAAGTACTCACCAATTTAGGCCTACCTGATTTTTCCATAAAATTAAATAATAGAAAAATTCTCAGTGGCATTGCGGAAGTGGCGGGCGCTGCGGCGCAGATGATGGACATGACCATCGCCATCGATAAGCTGGATAAAATTGGGGTGGATGGAGTAGAGAAGGAGTTGAGAGAAAAAGGATTCAACGATGATCAATTAAAAGTGATCAATTCTGTGTTGAACATCTCTGGTTCAAATGAAGAAAAACTCAGCCAGCTACGAGGTATTCTTTCAGCAAGTGAAATAGCAATGAAAGGCATCGAAGAGGTGCAATATATATTGACAAGAGTTGCAAGTGTAGGTCTAGAGCGAGCGAAGCTCGAATTGGATTTGACACTGGCGCGTGGATTGAATTATTATACCGGAGCGATCTTCGAAGTGAAAGCAAACGGTGTTCAAATGGGAAGTATCTGCGGCGGCGGACGTTACGATGATCTCACGGGTATCTTTGGATTGCCCGGCCTGAGCGGCGTTGGTATTTCTTTCGGTGCAGATCGTATCTACGATGTTATGACGGAGCTTCAGCTTTTCCCTCAAGAAATTGGAGCAACTACAAAATTGCTCTTTGCCAATTTCGGAGAAACAGAAGAGATCTATTCGCTTCCAATCCTCCGCCAAATAAGGCAAGCCGGCATCAACGCAGAGATCTATCCTGAAGCTGCAAAGATGAAGAAGCAATTCAAGTATGCAGATGATAAAAAGATTCCATTCGTGGCAATCATCGGCGCTGATGAAATGGCCAATGGCACCATCGCATTAAAGAACATGCAATCAGGTGAGCAGGCAAATGTTCGTTTGGAAGAATTGATTTCGCAATTGAAATAATTACTCTACCATCAGTACCAATCCCTTCAAGTATTCACCCTCTGGGTGGAATACATTGATCGGGTGATCTGCTGGTTGGTGCAATTGGTGCAGGATGCGCACTTTTCTTCCTGCGCTAATGGCCGAAGCAATCACTGTATTCGTGAAGAGTTGTTTGTCCACTGCTTGTGAGCAAGAGAAGGTGAAAATGATTCCACCAGGTTTGATCTGACTGATTGCAGCTTCATTGATGCGCTTATAACCTTGCACCGCTTTGTGACGCGCGCTAAGATGTTTTGCAAACGCAGGCGGATCAAGAACAATGATGTCATAATCTACCTCTAGATTTTTCATGTAATCGACTGCATCCGCTTTGATCACTTTGTGATTCGCATTTTCGAAGCCATTCAGGATGATATTTGACTCCGTGAGGTCAAGAGCCTTCTGGCTGCTATCAAGGCTGTGAACGAGCTCTGCTCCGCCTCGGAGAGCATACACAGAGAATCCTCCGGTGTAGCAAAAAGTATTGAGTACTTTTTTTCCTTGAGAAAGTTCGCCCAGTAGTTTTCTGTTTTCTCGTTGGTCGATAAAGAATCCTGTCTTTTGACCTTCTTCCCAATCGATATGAAATTTGCACCCATGCTCCAGTGCAATAGAGTCGAGCTTGCTTCCGTACAAGTATGAATCGCTCGATGTTTCTGATGAGTTCTTAGAAAGCTTTTCTGCACTCTTATCGTAGATCGCTTCGAGCTTTCCGCCGTAGACGTGAATGAGTGCGTCTTTGATTTCGTTTCTCAAACGATGCATTCCCGCACTGTGACTCTGAATGACGGCCGTCTTTCCATAGATGTCGATGATCAACCCGGGAAGTCCATCTCCTTCGGCATGCACCAATCGATAAATTGAAGTGTTTGCAGAATCGATAAATCCTAGATTTTTCCTTACATCATAGGCGTTTTGAATCTTTTGAATCCAGAAATCAGAGGAGTTATTGTAATTTTTACCAAAAGCAAACACGCGCACAGCAATGCTTCCTTCAGAGTAGTGTCCAGTACCCAGCTGATTTCCCTTGTGGTCAAGCACGTTTACGATATCTCCACTTTTCGGCAGGCCATCCATTTTTTGAATAGCACCACTAAAAATCCAAGGATGTTGGCGAAGGATACTGTGTTCTTTTCCTGACTTAAGGCTGATTTGGACAAATGAATTCATGCCGCAAATCTAAGGCAAAGCGGCTAATCGTCGAGCCCTGGTAATGAGAGGCGCAACATATCATCCAACACGAGTTCTTGGTGATCGAGTTTCCAGCGAATCATTTTATGTAAAAGCTCGCTATCGAATTGAGGGAGGAGTTTGTCTACTTCGTCCAAAGTAGGAGATGTCTGTAAGAGCTTTGCGGAGAGCGCTTCCCAAAGTTGTTCATACTGTTTGGTTTCCAAACCTTTCTTTGCACGGTCGCGACAGATGTCACATTTACCACAGGCCTCTGGTTCTTTTTCTCCGAAATATTCGAGCAACTGAACGCTGCGGCACCGATCGCGTTGCATGTAGCGAATCATCGCTTCCATGCGTTCTGTTTCTGCCTTTAATCGATCTTCATAAACTTCTTTTGAAAGACGCAAATGCTCTGCACTCTCACGAGCGGTGAGGTAGGTTATTTTGGGAGTATCCGTAGCAGGGATATAGTCGATCACATTCTGTTTTTGTAATAAATACAATAAGCTCACGACTTCTTTATCTGATGTGCGAATTTGTTTGGCGATTTCACTTTCTTTGATGGGCACATAATTATCGAACAGCCCGCCATACATGCGAAGCAATTGCTTGATAAAGCCATCCATTTGAGCATGTGCTACTTGATAGCTGTAGAGATCGCCCTTGCTCATCGAAATAGTACATCTTGATGGCAAATGAATACTGTCGCTTAAGGCAATGTATTCAGCGGCCTCAAGAATATTCAAGGCATGCATCGTCTCTGCCGCTTTTAGGTGAAATGACTTAACAAATGCAGCGAGATTAAATTCAAATTGTACATCTTTTCCAGCGCCTACTGCTAATTGGAAGTTATTTCCCAACGCTTGGTAGACGCGACGAATGGTATCTACAGGAGGGAACTTTGCTGCTACTTTTTCACGAAGAGAAATTAAATCTCCCTTGTTATAGAGCAGCACACCGTATGCTTTCTTACCGTCTCGACCAGCGCGACCTGCTTCTTGGAAGTAGGCCTCAGGAGTGCTGGGCACGTCCATGTGAACTACGACTCTAACATCGGGTTTGTCGATACCCATTCCAAAAGCATTGGTAGCACAGATGATACGAGATTCGTTTCTGAGCCATCTTTTAAATGCAGCATCTTTTTCTTGGTGCGTCAAACCGGCATGATAGAATGTAGCGCTGTATCCTCTTTTGTAGAGAAACTCTGCTACCTCTTTGGTGCGGGCGCGAGTACCACAATACACCACAGCGCTGCCCGGAACATTTTTCAAAATATCTAATAGCTTCTCTTCCTTGTTCTCGTGCTCAATTACGACATATGCTAGGTTAGGTCGCGCGAAGCTGGTGCCGATGACATTTTCTAATTTGAAATGTAGTTTGGCTTGAATGTCTGTCACCACCGCAGGAGTAGCACTAGCAGTGAGAGCGAGTACTGGAACAGTAGGATGAAACTCTCTAATGGCGGCTGTTTCGAGATAGGATGGACGAAAGTCATATCCCCATTGAGAAATACAATGCGATTCATCGACGGCAATCATAGATACCATCATGCGTTTGAAGCGCTCTTTAAAAAGCGTGCTCTTCAATCGTTCTGGAGCGACATATAGAAACTTGTATTTTCCCTGAACGCATAGATCAAGTGTTTTATCGATCTCCCGGAAATTCATAGCACTGGTAATTGCAACGGCACTTATCCCTCTTTCGCGAAGATTGGCTACTTGGTCATACATCAAGGCCATCAGAGGACTTATGACAAGGCAAATACCTTCCATGCACAACGCGGGAACTTGAAAGCACACGCTTTTTCCTCCACCCGTTGGCAACAGCGCCAAGGTATCGTTGCCATTAAGAACAGACAACACAATCTCCTCCTGACGCGGACGAAACGCGGCATGGCCCCAATAGCGATTTAATATTTCAAGTGGAGTTACGATAGACACAGTGCAAAAATACGAAATAGTACCACCACTCTGAAAAGGGCGCAGCAACGGGCTTTTAGATTGATTATCTTCGCAGGAAAATATTGAAAAAACATGCGACATAAGATAGTAGCAGGAAACTGGAAAATGAATAAGACGCTTGAAGAAGCGATGGAAATTGCAATTGCACTTCAAGAGAGAAAAGAAGATGTTCCACATGGTGTGAAAGTGATCATCGCGCCTCCGGCGCTTTACTTGGCAAACATTGAAATGATGGAAGAGCCTTTCTTCTATTTGTCAGCTCAGAACTGTAGTCACCACGATTTCGGTGCTTTCACAGGCGAGATCAGTGCTGCGATGTTGGACGGGATGAATATTCCTTTTTGCATTTTGGGACACAGCGAACGTCGTCAATATTTTCATGAAACAGATGAAATAATCGCTGCAAAAATTGATGCGTGTTTGCGTCACAATGTTCAGCCTATATTTTGCTGTGGTGAAGTCTTAGAAGAAAGAAAAGACAAGAAGCATTTTATCACAGTACTTCATCAGATTGAAAAAGCATTGTTCCATTTAACTGCTGATCAAATGAAAAAAGTTATCATCGCATACGAGCCTGTATGGGCTATCGGAACTGGTGTTACAGCATCTAATGATGAGGCGCAAGAAATGCATGCCTTCATTCGCAAATCAATTGGTGACCATTTTGGCAAAGAAGTATCTGATCAAATTCATATCCTCTACGGAGGTTCAGTAAATCCTGCCAATAGCGAAGCATTGTTCGCTTGCCCAGATGTGGATGGCGGACTAGTAGGCGGAGCTTCATTGAAGGCAAATGATTTCATGACGATCATCAAATCTGCCGCGCACTAATGAATTATCAAGAAGTAACATTCGTTTTGGAACCATTGCTTCCTGCACGCGAAGTATTAGTGGCAGAGCTAGCAGAATTGGGCTTTGAGAGTTTCGTGGAAACAGATGATGGCGTAAAAGCTTACATCGTAACATCCGATTGGAACGAGGGGTTATTGGCAGAATTAATGACCTCACAAATCGAAGATCAAAAAATTGAATGGACCAGTATTGAAATCGAGGCAGTGAATTGGAATGCCGAATGGGAGAAGAGTTTTGATCCCATTATCGTTGATGATAGATGCTTGATTCGCGCACCATTTCATGAAGTAGAAGGATCATTTGAATATGTGATCAATATTGAGCCAAAGATGTCTTTCGGCACTGGTCACCATAGTACCACGCATTTGATGATAGGTGAAATGATGAACATGGATTGGAAAGGAAAGCACGTGCTTGATATGGGAGCTGGAACTGCTGTGTTGGCGATTCTTGCTGAAATGATGGGAGCGGAAAGTGCGGATGCAATCGATATTGACGAGTGGGCATACTTGAATAGTTTGGAGAATTTAGATCGAAATAATTGCACGCGCATTAAGTCTTATCAAGGCGGTGCAGAGCTGCTCATCGACCAACAATATGATATTATACTCGCCAACATTAACCGAAACATTTTACTTCGCGATATGAAGGAATATGTGAAGGTATTGAAGTCAGGTGGTGAGATTTTATTTAGTGGGTTTTACGTTCAAGACATCCCTGAATTGGAGCGAGTGGGAGGAGAGTTGGGATTGAAGCTGGTGCTTCAGCGAGAAAGAAATGAATGGTGTTTATTGAAAATGATCAAATAGGTATCAAAGAAAAAGCCCCGACGAAGTCGGGGCTTTTTTTATGTCTTGTTTAATTCGAACAATCCAGGAATCCATATACAATCGGTACTGGTTGTGAAGGGATATAGCCCGGTTTGACGACATAGAACCTCAGTTCCGTTATCGTCTGCGTGGACGGGACATTCGTGAAGAACATCGTGGGAATAATGGTAAGCCTATACTCACCTGGTTTGCCAGGAACTGGCTTCATTCGAAGGGCTTCAGTGCTTGCAGCTTGTGCTACTGGCACATAAGGGTACAAATTGAAAGGGCCTGTTCCTTTTGCCAAGATGTAGAGGTACACCTCATCATCATTCAAGTTTTGTAGCTGAGGATTCGTTTCGATATTGTTGTTATACGTAATAGAAACAAAATCTTCTGGTTTTGAAAGCTCTGGGAAAGTGCAGTACAAATCATCACAAAGCTTTGGGATGATGGCGATTCTCAAATCTTCTGTCTTCGCTTCTCCAACGCCATCATCAGCATAAGCATTTCCATCACGTAGCTTCGCGAGACAAGAAATACCATTAGCAAAAAACGTTGGACCATCTACTCCGTAGAATAGAGTTGGAATAGTATCAAACGAGAATAACAAACCAGAAACGTGTGTCATTTTTCTGAATTGGTTACTTTCATTCCAGCTGCCGTTTCCGCCATTATCTGCGGGCATCCACGTCCAGAGATAGACATTGTTTACTTCCTCTGGATGGTTCATTAAGATGGTTTTCAAACCACCATTGGTCTGAGAAACGTCTACATAAATCGTTACAGGTTCGTCAGCTCCAGTTGGAGATGGCACTACATAAGCAGATTGAGCAGAAGCCAACATGCTGCATACAATCGCGCTAAGTGTGAAGAGTATTTTTTTCATGTTGCTCATTTTTATTGACGTGCGAATTCAAATTTATAAATCACTGTTTCGAGGCGATTTCCAGCTCCATCATCGCAGAAGCGAGGAAGTTGAATGATGAGGTTGTTGTCAAACTCTCTCACCATGGCACCTAGGGTAAACTCTAAAGTGTCTGTTCCATACAGATATAGATTTGATGGCGCAGCATCGTTGTCAAATCCCCATGTTCCGGATTCACCGAAGAAGTTGATACCAGGACCTGGCACAACAGTATAGGAGCGATCTTCTTTATTGAAGGTCAGTTCCAACGCTTCTTGTCCATCTACAATGTAGAAATCGCTCAAGTCGCGTTCTTCACGAATTGGATTATTCAAGTCAACTTGAGAAAACTTAGTGATTTTCCAGGTTCCATCCATACCTGCAACTTTATCGAATGCAGTACCGAGTTCACCTTTAGTTTCTGGCTTGCAGCTATTGAGTCCAAAAACCATCGCACCTGCGAGAAGGACTGCTGCTATATTTAATTTCTTGTTCATGATGTTCATTGATTAAAATTAGTTACATTCACCTTCTGGGTTACCTACAAATAAAGAGCTTGAGAACTCACCATTAGGGAATTGAATCGCCATACCTGGACAGTTCCATGGAGCGTTTCTTACAGTGATGTTTAATCCCTTTGCTCCAAGTCTTCTGATCTGATCGATGCGAAGACCTTCACTGATGGTTTCTTTTCTAAACTCTTCACGAGCAGCTAAGATAACATCGTTTGAAGTTGCAGTGCTAGGTACATCGAATATACCCACACCGAAAGCGCGGTCACGAATATCATTGATGTCTTCGATAGCAGTGGCTAGGTCTCCACCCGCCTCAGCAATAGCTTCTGCACGGATCAATTTGATATGTGACAAACGAATCAATGGAATCGAGAAGAAGAATGAACCTGCTGAGTTAGAACCAAATTTTAAAGACTGGTATTGACCAGAAGCTTCGTCGATCCAAGCAGTCTTGCGTCCATCTACACCGCTCTGGCTGAAGATTGTAAACAATTCTTGGCTATAGCTCAATTGAGCACCGGTAGAACCAGGAAAATAATTGTCTCTAAACCCTTCGTTACGCGTATCAACAATCGCTGATGTATTAGTGCTGACTACAGAAAAAATTGCCTCAGGATTAGCTGTTGCTTGCGCCTCTGGTGTCATCGCGTGGAATACATCGAGTGTTGGCTCTAATGAATACAAGCCAGAGTTGATTACTTCGTTTGCATAAGTTACCGCACCATTGTAATCATTCTTTTGGAAAAGAACTTGGCTCAACATTGCAGCCGCCGCATAACGGTTAGCATATGCTCCATTGCTTGCTGGAAGATTTGCAAAAGCAAATTCTAAGTCAGCAATTATAGAAGCATAAGATTCAGCTACAGTGCTTCTTCCAAGTGGAGTAGCAGCGGCATTCTCACGAATAATAATTCCTAAGTGAGAATTGTCTGAGGTGTATCCCCAAGGCTGCGCCCAGATTTTCAATGTCCAGTAGTGACAAAGTGCTCTGATAAAGCGCGCTTCAGATTCAATGCGAAGGCGATCCGTAGAAGAAAGCCCATCGATCAAATCAACACTTTCTAGAAGTGAGTTACATCTGAAAACCGCTCTATACAAGTCTGTATAAACGTTGTTAGTAGTGGTATTAAAGAAGTTTACTTCGCGGTCATACACAGAAGTGAGTTCGAGATTATTCAATGGACGAGCCATGTTATCTGTTAGCAATTCAGCGAGATTCTGAACGCGACCATCCATTGTATTTCCCACTACATCGTAGCAAGAGATCAAAAGCTTTTGCAAGTCTTCTGGAGTCTTTAGTGCATCTTCTTGAAGCACTACGTTTTCAGGACCTACATCGAGCCATTTTTTGCAGCCTGTGAAACCTGCTGCAGCAAGAATAAATGAAAGATATATGATTGACTTTTTCATGTTGCAGGAGATTAGAAGTTAGCAGAAATAGAAATGTTATAGCTGCGCTCTTGTGGAGGTGTCAAGTAAGTAACGTTAGGGCTCAAGTTACGGTCTTGTGCATTTTCAAAGTCACGAACCAACTCTGGATCAAGTCCAGGGAAGTTTGTAATAGTGAACAAGTTTGTAACGTTCGCACCAACTCTCAAACCTCTAAGTTTGCTTTCTTTCTTCAACTTGAAAGTATATCCTACAGCCAAGTTGCGAAGGCGCAAGAAGTCTGCATCATAGATAAACAAGCTAGTGTTCCACCATGGGAATCCACTTGGAAGATCATAAGTAGTCTCGTCAAGTGTCAAGCGAGCGAATGTTGCATCGTCGCCTGGTTGGCGCCATCTGTCAAGCAATTCAGTACGCATGTTCCAGTCAGTTACAACACCCAATTGACGCTTTCCTGATGAATCGAAAATTTTCGCACCTAAGCTAAATGTTGCAAGGATTTGTGCATCCCAATTCTTGTAGCGGAATGAGTTGGTGATACCACCAATCGCATCTGGAAGACCATCACCAACATATTGACGCTGGTTGTTATCATAATCATACGTTTGATTGCCATTTTGATCGAGGTACACTGGACGACCTGATTGGCTGTCGATGTGGCTAAATTGCATCAAGTAGAAAGATCCAATTGGCTTTCCAACGATAACACGAGAGTCATTTGTACCACCGCTCACGGCATCAGGAGTGTAGTCTCCGATATCTACAAGTTCGTTATAGTTACGTGCAATGTTGAAGTCTGTCTTCCACTCGAAGTTTGGACGAGTGATGTTGTAGCTAGTAATCGTCAATTCCACACCTTGGTTAAGGATGGTTGCTACGTTGTCCCAATAGTTAGTGAAACCAGTGCTAGGAGCAACGTTCACGTTCATCAAAGCATTCTTAGTGTCCTTGCGATAAACAGAAACTGTAGCACTCAAACGGTCTTTTAATAATCCAACTTCTAGAGTTGCATCATAGGTAGTTGTTGTTTCCCATTGTAGATCTGGGTTTCCTAATTGTGTTGGGAAAATGATTGGATCACCATTGTAAGTGATACCATTGTCTACACGAGAATACAAACCGAACTGTGCATTACCTGGAATATCAGCATTACCTGATTTACCAACGCCTGCACGGAACTTCAAGAAGTTAACTATCTTATTCTTGTTGAACCAACGTTCATCAGAAATGATCCAACCTGCAGATACGCTTGGGAAGAAACCATAACGATTGTTTGCACCAAATCTTGATGAACCATCGATACGGCTAACCGCTTGTACGAAGTAACGATTCTTCAATGAGTAGTTCACACGAGCGAACGTTGAAACGAATGTCCAAGATTCTGGTGTACCGATGAATTTCTGAATAACAGTTGAGTCTGTTTCGTAATCATCATAGATAGGACCATTCACGTAATTGTATGTGATATTGTCATAGCGGCTTACCGATTGCTCTTGGGCTTCAGCTCCTACTAAGAATGTGAACTTGTTGTCTTCATTGTAATCCCAGATGTAATCTGCAGTTACAGATGAAGACCAGTTATTGGTCCATGTTGGTTTTTCTTCACCGTATCCCCATAGTCTGTTTGGAGTAAGATCTTGTGGCTCGTAACGGTAGTCTGCGAAGTCCATGTAATCATATGCGCCGCTAACTCTCACATTTAAGTTCTTGATAGGAGTGTACACAAGTGAAAGGTTTGCGATCGTTCTCTTTTCTTCAGATCTCCATTTCAAACCTTCTCTAATAGCAACAGGGTTATCATAACCATTGTTCCACATGTAATAATCTCCTACTTCACTATCTACACCAAATAGCTCAATAGCTGTAGAGTCAACGGTGATTGGATAGTAGGGAAGAGCAGTACTCATCGCTTGGCCAAGACCGCCGCTCCATGCTGCACTTACTCTTTGGTTTTTACCAATTGAATAAGAAAGCGATGACATGAGTTTCAATTTTTTGCTGAAAGAGTAGTCGTAGTTTACACGACCAGACATACGCTGATAGTAGTTTCCTTGAAGATAAGACCCATTGTGATCAAAAGTAACCCCTGCATAGAGATTTGATTTTTCACCACCATAAGTTGCTCCGAAGTTATACATGTGCTTTACGCCAACACCTACTACTTGATCTACCCAATCAGTATTGATTTGCTTGGCAAGATTGTATTTCTGTTCGCGTTCCAATGCAGAAGCATTAGCACCCGCTCCTGTTTCGTAAGTCACACCTGGCAACCATACGTAACCCGTTCCACCATCATTTTCCCAAGCCTCTTGACGAATGGCCAAGTATTGTTCGGTATTCATCATGTTTGGAAGAGTCGCTGGAGTACCTACACCCACACGTGTATTGAACTCGAAAGACAATCCTTTTTTACCACCACCTCTTTTTGTAGTGATCAATACAACTCCGTTCGATCCACGTGAACCGTAGATACCTGTTGCTGCCGCATCCTTCAAGATTTCGATAGATTCGATATCGGAAGGGTTGATAGTAGCAAGCGGATTGTTGTTCATACCACCGCTATTTCCATTGATGAATTGATTCTGTGTGATTGGAATACCGTCGATCACATAAAGTGGATCACCACCTGCAGAGATCGAAGCGATACCTCTGATTCGAAGGATAGAGGAGCTACCTGCAAGACCAGAACCTTGTGTTACTTGAACACCGGCTGCTTGACCTTGTAGTGCTGCTTCGAAAGATGGAACAGGTAATTTGGTAAGTTCTTTACCATCTACTTTAGAAATAGATCCTGTTACTTCTCTTTTGCGCTGAACCCCGTAACCTACGATTACGAGTTCATCGAGATCATTGCCTTCTTCACTCATGGTAACATCGAGTGAAAGTGTTTGACCATCTGCCAAAGTGATTTCTTTGGTCTGAGTGCCGTAGCCGATTAGTTTGAACTCAAGTACATGCTTTCCAGCAGAGAGTTTCAAGGAATAATTTCCTGCTCCATCTGTGGCCGTACCTGTAGTTCCTGCCTTGTCTTTGATGATGACCCCGGGAAGAGTGCCGGCTTCATCCTTGACCGTTCCTGAGACGGTTTGGGAATGCATCACAGCGCTTGCGAAGAGTAAGGCTGTGGTTGCAATCAATGAGTATAGACTTCTCATGGATTTTGTTTGGTTCGTTTTGGTTATACTGTTTGGTAAGAGACCTCAAACATAAACTATTTCTTAATACGTGTACTTCTTACACTAACTAAAAATAATTCAGGTTTGAGGTCTAAACTCTTTTTCTCTAAAAAATACACCTGTTTATTATCTCGCTGAGATGATAACAGGTTGACTAACAACATTGTTGTCAGTGATCAAACGGAGAATATAATTTCCTTGTGGTAGCTCCGTTGCGAGGTTAATTTGTTGGGTTCCCTGAGGAATATTTCCTTGGTTTTGATTGAACACAACTCTTCCCATCAAATCAACAATTTCGAAACGAACATTTCCCGCCTGAGTGTTGCGGAAAGCAACAGTCAAATTGCCTTGTGAAGGATTTGGGTAAATGTTGAGATCACTTCCCGTTATAGCTAGTACTTCATCAACACTGGTTGTGATATCAGGAACTGGTAACTGATAGTCGAAATAGATGTGATATTCACCAGGCTGATAATTGAAAGAAGCACCAAGATCTGTCACTTCGATAGGATTACCAGTGAAGTAGTCGTACCAAGTTCCGGTGTGTTGGAAACCAGGAATCATATTGATAGCGGTAGTATTGAAGTTACCTACTACTACGGCATTTTGTGTTGTTCCATTCAAGTGAATTCTCTTCCCAAAACCAGCAAGATCAATGTTGAAGTTGGTAGTAGAGAAAATGGCTTGCGTCTTTTTCAAATTGTTGAGGGCCGCAGTCACTTTGTAAACTTTCAAGCGAGCTTCTACATCTTGGTAATCCCAGCGGATTGGTTTTGGAGATGTTCTGCAATCTTCATTGATTGTTCCATTTTCACAATAGTTGATAGAGTAGTCATATCCTAACTCACCGAACTGCCAAAGCATTTTAGGACCTGGTATTGGAATCAAAAAGCAATGTGCTAATTCTTGACGCGCAAGGGCAGTGTTGATATTCGTGATATTGTAAGATCCATTGCTATTGCCAAAGAGAAGGTTTTTATACATCAATCTTTCTTCGTCGTGACTTTCAGCATAGGTGATAAGGTGTGGATTATTCCAACCTCTATTTTGATAGCTACCCCAGCTAAGGTTAGATGCGTATCCCATAGAACCTTCAGAGTATTCATGATTTAGATTTCCCCAAAGCATCATACCTGCATTCGCCAAAGCTGTCTCCTCGTCATTGTTTGCGAAGTGTTCGAGAATTGCATAACTGCCAGGTTCTACACTTTGCATAAAGCTGTAGTAGTCATTCCAGATGTTGACACGGCTTTGATCATAGGAATTCCAAGCGCCAATATTGCCTAGCGTGTTGTTCTGCGTAAAGCCTTTCGATAAGTCGAAACGATAACCATCCACGTGGTATTCATCCATCCAATACTGAATCACACGTTTGCAGAAGTTGCGAGTGCGCTGTGATTCGTGATTGAAGTCATAACCCACGTTGAAGTCATGCTTTGGTTGTTGGTTGAACCATGGATTATCAGCAGTTGGTGCACCGTACTGACCATTGTTCGGATCGAAGTACATACGCACCATTGGATTTTGACCGAAACTATGGTTCAATGCGATATCAAGGATTACTGCAATGCCTCTGTTGTGGCACTCGTTCACGAAAATTTTCAAAGACTCTTTGCTACCATAATATTTATCTGCTGCAAAGAACCATGCAGGATTATAACCCCAGCTAATGTTTCCTTCAAATTCCATGATAGGCATTAGTTGAATGGCAGTAATACCAAGGCGTTCGAAATAGTCAAGTGTATCTGTCAATGTCTGATAATTCTGTGCCTCTACAAAGTCGCGCACCAATGTTTCATAAATTACCAAACGTTCTTTTGAAGGTCGAACGTAAGAAGCATCTGTCCAGTTGAATTCTGGTTCATTGATTTGGAAAACAGAAACAGGCTCTGTAGTTAATCCTACTGGATAATCGATGAGGTTTGGATAAGTTGATTCAGGGATATATTGATCGTCCCAAGGGCTGAGAATTTTTTCTGCATAAATTTCTGCTACCCTCATTTGCTCATCATCAATCATGTATTGGAAGCGATATTCCTGACCAGAATTAAGCCCGTTGAGTTCAATCCAATAAGTACTTCCATCAGGAGTACGGTTCATCATATAATCGAGGTCAATCTGCCAATTGTTGAAGTCACCAATTACAAAGATGTAATCTTTGTTTGGAGCATAAAATTGTAAGATGACAGTGTCGTCGTCGATATAATTAATACCATCAATTACACCGGCAGGAGATGCTGCCACATTTGGAGAAGGTAAAACAATAATGGTTAGTTCATCCGTAATGGTAGACCCGTCGAAAGTCGCGGTCATTTCTACCAAATATTCACCAGCGTTTGATTCATTGAAAGTGTAGTTCAATGTTGTGACACCATTCGCAGAATTCACTTGGGTACCGTTCACGCTAATAGTAAGATCTGATGCAACCGAGGCACCGCATACTACGGATACGTTTTGTCCTGGATCTGCTGTTACCACTGCTGCGCCAGGCGCAGTAAAGCCAGCATTGAATCCTTCTGGATATAAGTCTAGATAAATGTCACTTGCATCGGCGTTTCTACCTACCAAGCTTCCGCTTTGATTGCGGAATACGAACATGAGGCGGGTAGCAGTTTCACCTACTCCTAGACCGTAGAAGTCTTGAGGTGTTATGATAATGCGATGCAAATTATTTCCAAGCGGCGTCATTACAACATTGGGATCTGCCGTTCCCCAGTTGCCTTGCACATGCTGCCAGTCATTGTTATTTGCACTGTTGTTTGTGATGATCCCCGTGTGCGCATAGACTGGGATGACGCCCGTCAAAGCAGCATTCCCTTGTGTCGCGTTGTAGAGAATGGTGATTTCATCATTTTGTGTCGGAAAGGCCGGAGTAGAAGATAGAATTTGCGAGAATCCCATCAATGTTGCAAAGGCCAAAACCAGTGTTGTGTAGATTTTTTTCATAGGGTTACAGGAACACGTTATTTTTTCAAATATAGGAAAGTGTTATTTGTACACCATCCTTTTTTTAATAGAGAAAATTGTTAAATCTGTCGTTCTTTTGCAATGCAAGCCCAAAAATCAGACTTATGGAACTTTTAGACGGTAAAGCCACTTCTCTGAAAATTAAGGACCAGTTGCGTGCTGAAGTGTCGCAATTGGTACAATCTGGCCAGCGATCTCCCCACCTCGCTGCTGTGCTCGTAGGTGACGATGGAGCTAGTTTGACCTATGTAGGGGCTAAGGTGAAGGCTTGCGAAGAAATTGGCTTTATTTCCACTTTAATACAACGTCCTGCGTCAACAACAGAAGAAGAGTTGCTCCAAATCGTAAAGGAACTCAACGAAAATCAGGAAATTCACGGTTACATTGTTCAACTGCCATTGCCCAAACACATCAATGAGCAGAAAATATTATTGGCCATTGACCCGAAGAAAGACGTGGACGGGTTCCATCCGGAAAACGTGGGGCGCATGGCATTAAACCTTCCAACTTATCTACCAGCGACACCTTACGGAATTATTCAGTTGTTGGAATTTTACAATGTGCCTACAGAAGGCAAGCACTGCGTTGTCGTGGGCCGTTCCAATATCGTAGGACTTCCAGTAAGTATATTACTTCAAAGAAATGGTTATCCAGGCAACTGCACGGTGACCATCACACATAGCAGAACAAAGGACCTAGCAAGTATTACTAAACAAGCCGACATTCTCATAGCCGCAATCGGAAAACCAGAGTTCATTACTGGTGACATGGTAAAAGAAGGCGTAGTAGTAGTAGATGTGGGAATCACAAGGATTAAGGATGAGACTAAAAAGTCAGGTTTTAGACTCGCAGGTGATGTGCATTTTGAATCCGTTGCTGCTAAAAGCTCTTTCATAACGCCAGTTCCGGGCGGAGTGGGGCCAATGACCATCGTGTCATTGATGAAAAATACCTTATTGGCAGCAAAATCTTAAAATTGTTGTAACCTAAGTTTCATCTAACCCGTTGAAATTAGTAAACCTGCACGGAATGCCTCTAGAAGGGCAGGGTAACTAAAAAACAACGACGTTATGATGACCATCAAATTTACAACAGCAAAGCGTTATTTACTTTGGTCCGTTACCCTTGTTGGACTGTGGTTTCTTTTGAAACCATAATTTCTATTTCCGAAATGCAACATTCTTGAGTTAACTACGTTAAAATCAACAATTACTAATAATACCTGACTTTAAAAAAAAGATCAAATGAAAAATTCCCACGATTGGACGCATGAAGTCCTTCAGCGATTAATCATCGTTTTTTTAGGATTACTTACCCTAGGCGTTGCAATGCAATCTTGCACTACACAAGGACATGCCAGCTGTGCTGCGTATGACAAAGTGGAAGTTCCAAAATAAATAAGAGTTTGTTATGATATTAAAAAGGCCTCCGCTGGAGGCCTTTTTTATTGGTGCTTATTGATTTCTAAAACAATAGAACGAGCATCTGCTGCTGCTGCAACATCATGCACTCGTAGAATGGATGCGCCATTCAATAAGGCAAAAGTATTGGCTGCGGTGGTACCTGCTAAAGCTTCATCTGCGTTTTTATTCGTAACCAATTGGATCATTTTTTTTCGAGAAACTCCAATGAGCATTGGCTTATTAAGCACATCAAATGATTTTAGATGCGACAGTATTTCATAATTGTGTTCTCTTTTTTTTCCAAATCCAAACCCTGCGTCAAGAATTAGGTCTAGCAGTCCTTTGCTTTGAAGCTCATTTATTTTTTCTGAGAAAAAATAAATGACTTCCTGAAGCACGTCTTTATACTCTGGATTGATTTGCATGGTCTGCGGCTCTCCTTGCATGTGCATGATGATATAAGGAGCGTGATGTTTTACTGCCACATCGATTATAGTCGGATCGATGCTGCCGGCGCTCACATCATTGATGATACTGGCCCCTCGATCAATAGCTTTCGAAGCTACTTCTCCGTAGAAGGTGTCGATAGAAGTGATGGCATTTGGAAAATGGTGATGAATAGTCTCGAAAACGCCCTCCAGTCTTTCCCATTCTTGCTTTGCTGTAAGTCGCTCTGCACCTGGACGAGTGCTTTGTCCGCCGATGTCAAGAATATCTGCCCCTTCATCCATCATTTGCTGAACTCTAGCAAGCAATGCCTCTTCGTCAAGTCGACTTTGTGCATAAAAGGAATCAGGAGTCAAGTTTAAAATTCCCATGATGGCGGGCTTTTCAAACGTATGCAATGTTCCTTTAATGAGTAATGAAAAGGGGTTAAATGACATTTTCTTTAAATAATGTGAGGATATTCCAACTTGTGTGGCAAATTTGCGAACAAATCGACTCAACACGTGGAGCAAACATCGCAACAATATGATCAGGCCGTTGGCATCTGTAGAGATTTGTTTTCAAAAAAAACAAAAGACTACGGAACTGCTTGGAGAATTCTTAGAACGAAAAGTTTGACGGATCAAATATTCATCAAAGCGCAACGCATCCGCACTTTGGAAGATAATGGTCATTCAAAAGTGGGCGAGGGCATCGTGGATGAGTTTATTGGAATTCTGAATTACTGTGTGATGGCATTGATTCAGATGGAGCTCGGTAAAGACGCTCCACTAGAGATGGATCCAAACGAAGCGCAGCAATTGTATGATCATCAAGTGAAGGTCACAAAAGATTTGATGATGAATAAAAATCATGATTATGGTGAGGCTTGGCGCGATATGCGTGTTTCTTCTTTCACTGATTTAATCCTGATGAAATTGCTTCGCATCAAACAGATTGAAGACAATGATGGACAAACCATCGTTTCAGAAGGCATCGATAGTGGATATCGTGATATGATCAACTATTCCGTGTTTGCACTCATTAAGCTCGTGGTCGAGAAAAAATGATTAAATATTTTCTAAAGAAAATAGGGTACAGCCTCCTCGTTTTATGGGGTGTTGTGACGGTCGTTTTTTTTCTTTTCAATTTAAGTCCTTCTGATCCTGTTCGAAATTTGACAGGAGAAAACGCACCGCAAGAAGTAGTGGATGCAATGCGCAGAAAGCTGGATTTAGACCTGCCTTTGCAAACGAGATATATCATGTATTTAAATGATTTATCTCCCATTTCATGGCATAGCAAAATTGAATCGGATCGTACATTTTTTTCTTTAGAAAAATATTCTGGGTTTCAACTTCTCCCATTAGGGGAATCAGCTCTATACGTGAAGTCGCCCTATTTAAAAAGATCTTTTTTATCTGAAAGAAATGTATCTGAAATTTTAAAAGATGTCATTCCTGGCACTGTGATTTTGGCGGTTCTTTCGATATTCTTTGCTTTGATTATCGGATTGATTTTAGGGATTATTTCTGCGATTAAACAAAACTCATGGATTGACAGAAGTCTTTTGTTCATCTCGGCTTTGGGAATGGCCGGCCCTTCATTTTTTGTAGCGATTCTAGTTGCATGGATTGGCGCGGTCTTGTGGCGCGATCATATACATATTCCTTTTACCGATTGGTATTTGCCAGGCACTGGATTAAACATGACAGGGAGTTTATACAGTGTAAGTGTCTGGGAAGGGGAGTACATCGATTTGAAGAATATGATACTTCCTTTGATCACGCTTACGATTCGCCCTTTAGCAGTGATTGTGCAATTGACAAGAAGTTCATTACTCGAAGTAATGTCGATGGATTTTATTCGAACAGCACGTGCAAAAGGGCTTCCAGAATGGCGTGTGATATTTAAACATGCTCTTAGAAATGCGCTAAATCCTGTAGTGACAGCAGTGAGCGGATGGTTTGCTTCATTGCTTGCTGGAGCCGTATTTGTTGAGTTTGTTTTTGGATGGAAGGGCCTTGGTCAAGAAATGTTCACAGCAATAGAAAAACAAGATCTGCCTGTTGTAATGGGAGGCGTCATCGTTATTGCGACTGCCTTCGTCTTTATCAATATGATAGTCGATTTTATCTACGCGTGGATTGATCCTCGTGTAAGTTTAGAGGGCTAGGAAACCAAAGAATTTCCTGCGTATTCTTTTGCGGATTGATTCAAGAGTTGAATCATCTTCTTGGACATGTCATTGTAGTATCTCTTCGTGCGATAAGCCACTACCCATTCAACACCTTTCACTGCATTGGTCAAGAAAATTTCATCCGCAGCGAGTAAGTTTTGTGGATTCAAAGTGCACTCGTACACCTTGATTTTATTGTCAATTGCGATATTGATAATATTCATTCTCATCGTACCTGCGATGCATCCATCTTGAAGTGTAGGGGTGTATAACACCCCGTTTGAAACAATGAAAATATTGCTAGCGATACTTTCAATGATCGCGAACTTGTTGTTTTGAATGAGCGCGTCATCGAGATTTTTTTCTCTGCTATGCAAGGCAGCCATGATGTACAACTGCGCGTTGAGCGATTTGTAAATCGAAAGTTTGTTGACGTCCTTTTTAAAATCAGTGAAAATATCTACTGTCTTGCCAATAGGATTGAGGAGAAACTCATTCTCAAGCAAAGGTTCTGATTCGATCAGGTAGTTGACATCATCGCTATGCGGAAGGTAGAATCCAGTAGCTTTTCTGTAAAAAGTAATTCGAACGCGTCCGCCGCGGGTGATGTTATTTCTTTGAAGTAAACCTTGAATTTGAGAACGTAGAAGATCAAGGCTAAAGTTTTCTTGAGCGACCATTTTCAACGCCTTAATTGTATCTGTGATACGAGCGAAGTGGTTTTCTAGAAAAAGCACTTTTCCATCAATGACACGCATGCTTTCAAAGAAGCCATCACCAAGTCGAAACGCACGATTATCCTTCGCAATAAATGCTTGGTTTTCGTTGACATATTCTCCTTTGTGAAAGACGTAACTCATTGTTTAAAGCGAGGTCATATAATTAATTAAATCTGCGTTGGTCGGTATGAGAATTCCTTTTACTCCGACTTGAGCGGCGCAAGTAATGTCTCTTTCTTTGTCACCAATCATGATAGAGTTTGCAACATCTATTCTATAGCGGTGAACTGCACGTTCCATCATCAATGATTTTGGTTTTCTCGTGAGTGAATTTCCAAAATCGGGGTGATGAGGTGAGTAAAAAATATCGGTTATTTCCACGCCATTTTTGCGACATTCATTTTTGAAAAAATCATGAATTTCTGCAACAGTTTCGTGGGAGTAAAGTCCTTTTGCAATACCACCTTGATTAGTGATCAAGATGATTTTATAGTTTTTTTCTTGAGCAATTTTCAGAGCATCTATGACGGTTGGTAGAATATGAAATTCTGCCAACGAGTAGGTGTAATCTCCAGGGTCGTGATTGATGACACCGTCGCGATCTAGGAAGAGTGCTTTATTGCTCATGCTTGCAAATATACGATGGGTCTAATGTTTTTTGCGAAGCGAGCGATAGGCGAGTACGCCGCTGATGAGCGTTAGTACCCCAGCTAGAAGAAACGGTGCTCCGGGGAAATACATGCTTGATTCTTTACTAGTGTAGAAAGCAAATATTCCTGTCATTAGAGGAGGACCTACAATCGAGGTCACACTGATGAGGCTGGTGAGTCCGCCTTGAAGTTCGCCTTGTTCATTGTCTGGTACTTGTGTAGACATGATGCCTTGTAAAGCAGGGCCAGCGATTCCGCCTAGGCAATAGGGGATGAGGAATACATACATCATCCAACCTTCAAAGGCCCATGAGAAAAGGAAGAATCCGATAGCATATAATGCGATTCCTACATAGACAGAACGCTCGGCACCAATCTTTGGATTGATGACGCGAATCAAATATCCTTGAACGATGGATACCAGTATGCCCACTACAGTGAGTGAAATCCCTACCTGCTTGGCATCCCATTGAAATCTTTCCATGGTAAAGAAGTTCCAGGTGCTTTGAGTAGCGTGAGACGCTACATAGATAAGCACTAGTGAAGCTACTAATCCAGCAATAACGGGGTATCTAAATAGATGCTTTAATGAACCTATCGGGTTGGCACGCTTCCATTCAAACTTTCTTCTTTTCTCCACTGGTAGTGATTCTGGCAAGACGAAGTATCCATAGAGCCAGTTGACGAATGTGAGAATAGCTGCTGCAATGAAGGGCACGCGCTCACCGTAGGTGCCAAGCAATCCACCGAGCATTGGTCCGATAATAAATCCGAGGCCGAACGCTGCGCCGATGAGTCCGAAATTTTGTGCTCTTTTTTCTGGAGTACTTATGTCGGCGATGTATGCAGATGCAGTAGTGAAGCTAGCTCCCATGATACCGGCGATGATGCGTCCTGCGAATAACCAACCGAGGGTTGGCGCAAGAGCCATCAGAATGTAGTCTACTCCAAAGCCGAAGAGAGATATCAGAAGAATCGGGCGACGGCCGTACTGATCGCTAAGATTTCCGAGGACGGGTGAAAAAAGAAATTGCATAACACTGTACGCAAGCATCATCCAACCGCCGTATACAGCGGCTTCGGATAGTGATCCTCCGCCTACAGAGGTGATAAGTTGTGGCAATACAGGAATGATAATTCCGATGCCAATTACATCAATAAGTAGTGTAATGAAAATAAAGATGAGCGCCCTCGATTGCTTTTCAGCCATAGTAGTAAGTGGTGATTTGAGCGCGAAGATAAGACGTGATCAATACCAATCAGTATTAATCACGTCTGCGACCACCATATAATAATATTAGATAAACCAATTGAGCAACAGCTGCGAGTGCGCTTACTACGTAAGTCATTGCAGCCCACTTTAAGGCATCTTTTGCGCCGTCGTATTCATTGGCGATCACCACATTTTTTTCCTTGATCCAAAGCAAAGCTCTATTGCTTGCGTCGAATTCTACAGGAAGTGTGATCAGTGTAAAAATAGTAATAGCTGCTTGCGCAAGGATTGCGATGAGCAATAGGCCGGGGAAGCTAGATAGCAACATCACCGCTCCCATCAATACCCAAGGCATGATTTGACTTGCCACGTTGACAAGAGGAACGACGCTGCTTCTAAATTGCAGCCACTTGTATGCGGTGGCATGTTGTACTGCGTGACCACATTCGTGGCTCGCTACAGCGGCAGCTGAAACCGAACGTCCATGATAAACATCGTGGCTGAGGTTTACCGTTTTGTTCGCCGGATTGTAATGATCGCTCAGATAACCTGGAGTACTGATCACTTTGACATCATAGATGCCATGATCTGCAAGCATTTTCTCAGCCACTTCGCGACCGCTCAATCTAGAGATGAGCGACATCTCACCATATTTTTCAAACTTCGACTTCAATCGGCTTTGGACTAGAAATCCAATCAGTGCAAAAGCACCGCCGATAACGTACATCATCATCATTGTCTTAAATCTTTATACAAATGTAGTAGGGAAGTTTTGAAACAACAGTCCCAAACTTTCCCCTACTACGTTAAAGCATATTAAAATTTCATTTTACAAATTGTCGTACATGTAGATTGGATCAAGCGGAGTATTTGCATTCATTTCAAATACAGGCTTAATAATCCCATCTTTCAAATCGTAAACCCATCCGTGGATGTGTGGGTGACCTTTATGTTTCCAAGCTTTTTGTACAATAGAGGTTTTAGCAAGATTGGTCACTTGTTCACGCACGTTTAGTTCAACGAGCTTGTTCACACGTTGTTCTTCGTTTTGGATCGCGTGGATTTCATCTTCATGGATACGATAAACATCTTTAATATTTCGCAGCCATTTGTTGATGATACCGAGGCTCGTGTTTCCCATTGCGGCTTTTACACCACCGCAGCCGTAGTGACCGCAAACAATGATGTGTTTCACATCGAGTACTTGTACGGCGTATTCTAACACGCTTAGAAGGTTGAGGTCCGTATGCACCACCATGTTAGCGATATTTCGGTGAACGAAAATTTCGCCTGGTTGTGTACCTGTGATTTCATTTGCTGGAACGCGGCTATCGCTGCATCCGATCCACAGGAAGTCAGGTTTTTGAATGTTCGTTAGACGAGAGAAAAATTGAGGATCGTCCTGGACTTTTTCCTTTGCCCATGCTTTGTTTTCTAATAGCAGCTTGTTGTATGATTCCATTTTTTGGTAGAGGATAAATAGATTAGAGTTGAATATTTTTATCACCCATTTTTACTTCAACAGAAATGCCTCTGAATTCGGCTTGTGTTCTGAAGTCTTGAATGAGCTCTTTGATATCGTTATCTACGAATTCTGATTTCGATAAATCAATGATCACTTTTGATTCATCAGGAATGCTTTCTAAACTTTGCTTTAGTTTAGGCTTATTGAGGAAACTCACGTCTTTTCTCAGCCTTAGTAGGTAGTAATTTCCTTCGCTGACGAATGTGATGGCGTTTTTAAAATTAGATCGAAGAACAAAAAATAAACCTGCTACAATTCCAATCAAAATACCAATGAGTAGATCGGTGAAAAGGATAGCGATAATAGTTATTACGAAAGGAATAATTTGATCCCAACCCTTTTTGTAAAGGTCTTTAAAAATGGAAGGTTTGGTTAATTTATACCCCACCATTATAAGCACCGCAGCAAGAGAGGCGAGTGGGATTTTATTCAAGAACTCTGGAGCGAAGTAAACAGAAAGAAGAAGCAGTGTACCATGAAAAATCGTGGACATTTTCGTTTTGTTACCTGCACTTATATTAGCGGAGCTGCGTACGATGACCGCAGTGACTGGCAGTCCACCGATCATTCCTGAGGTCATGTTTCCTACGCCCTGCGCGAGCAATTCACGATTGGGAGGAGAAAATCTTTTTTGAGGGTCAATTTTATCGGATGCTTCTATACTTAGCAGTGATTCTAAGGATGCCACAATGGCTAGCTTAAATGCAGTGATCCATACAAAGGCCGTTGTAATAGCACCAAAATCAGGAAATGTGAAAAAGCTTGTAAATTCATCAAATGATGAAGAGACTGGAATCGTGACCAAGTGATTTGCTGCGAGAGTTAGGTCAGGGGCATTCGCTTTTAGGTATTCATGAATAATTATTCCAAGAATAACTACGACAAGTGATCCCGGAATTAGTCTCAGGATTCTGTTATACTTGAAAAATTTGGTATCCCATAAAATCAGAATAGCGAGCGACATTAGACCAATAGCTATAGCTGTGGGAGAAAGATCGGACAGCATGGCCCATAATTCTGTAAACGTATTATGGCCATCCGCTTGAATGAACTCTTCATCACCTTCAGGGATTTCGTCGTGCCCAACGAGGTGGGGAATTTGCTTAAGGATGAGCATAAGACCTATGGCAGCCAACATTCCCTTGATGACTGAGGCGGGGATATATTCTCCAATAATTCCAAAGCGAGCTACCCCTAAAATGAGTTGTATTATGCCTGCTACAAATACAGCTAAAAGAAATACCTCATAGCTAGAAGCTCCTCCAATTGCTGTTGCTACAATGATGGTGAGCCCGGCTGCTGGTCCGCTAACACTGACGTGCGAGCCGCTGAGGCTACCGACAACGATTCCTCCAACCACCCCTGCAATAAGTCCGGCGAAGGGGGCTGCATCCGATGCGACAGCTACTCCAAGACAAAGCGGCAGTGCTACAAGGAACACAACGATGGACGCAGGAAGGTCAGCTCCGAGTGATCCGAAGAGGTTTTGAAAAAGGTTTTTTTGTTTCATAGTGGTATCTGCGAAACTAATCACAAACGTGGTTCGTAGATAGCGTCCTGAACTTTTTTAGGTTTAATTTGCTTTAAATAAAATCAACAAAATATGAAAGCGATATTTCTTTCAATTGGAATGGCGGTACTAGCGCTGTTTGCACGTTTTAGAACACCAGAAAAAAATCAAATCAATATGTCAGAGGTTTCAAAGGACTTTTATAGTTTTCAAGTAGATGGATTGGAGGGAGGTAAAATAAACCTCGCTGATTATAAAGGCAAGTATGTTTTGTGTGTAAACGTTGCAAGCAAATGTGGATTCACGCCGCAGTACAAGGGATTGCAAGAGCTTTATGAAAAATATAAAGACAAGTTAGTCATCATCGGATTTCCATGCAATCAGTTTCTTGGTCAAGAACCAGGAACTGGAGAGGAGATTGCAGATTTTTGCGAAAGAAATTATGGGGTCACTTTTCCAATTTCGGCGAAGTTGGATGTGAAGGGGAAAAATCAACATCCTATTTATTCTTGGTTGACGTCAAAAGAATTAAATGGGGTTCAGGATGAATCAGTCCTTTGGAATTTCCATAAATTCTTAGTTGGTCCTGATGGAAAATGGTTAAAAGCATACACTTCGAAAGTGGAGCCAATGAGTGATGAGATCACTTCGATGATCAAGTAAGTTGGCTTTAATATTGTTAAGTAACGAGGTATTAACTTTGCGGTATGATACTTCGTTACTTTTTTATTTTAATAAGTTTTCTTTTCTTGCTTTCATCTTGTCAAGGACCAAAGTCTATGATGAAGGAAGCCAAGGTTTTTGAAGAGGCCGGCTTGAAAGAGAAGGCTTTTGAATCATATGAGTCCATATATGATTCCTATGGAAAGGCAGAGGCTTTAGTAGGAATGAAGCGTATCGCACAGAAAAATCTTGATGAGAAGTTTCAAAAAGCACAACAGACTTGTGCATTTGGTCAGCATGAAAGCGCTTTGAAAGAATATGCTGAGGCTTTTGATTATGCAAATAAGTATCGAAGTTTAGAACTAAAGGTTCCTGCATCTGCTGAAATGCAGAAAGAGAATTGTCGTCAGAGTTATATCAACCTATTAATTGAAGAGGCAACTGCGGCGATTAAGGAGGAGCGTTATTCTTACGCTCAAGAGCTTATTCAAAAGCTAAGTTATTTAGATCGCAATAATAAGAAAGTAGAATACCTAGATATTCTCAGTCGCATTTTCCCAAACTACAGATCAGGTCAAAAAGCCATGGAATTGGGGTTGTACCGACAAGGCTATGAGTTTTTTAATGAGGTTACGAAATTAGATGCGGGGTTTGAAGATGCGTTAGCCTTGCGTGACATTTGTTTGGAAAAATCCAAATTCACGATGGCTTATGTTCCAGTGCATAACAAGCAAGCAGATAAGGCGATTGAGCGTAGCGTTAGTGCTACGATAAAGCAGAAAATACTTCAATTAAAAAGTCCTTTTATTCAGTTGGTAGAGAGAGAAACCTTGGATCAAATGATTCAAGAGCAGATGAACAATATGTCTGCGGTTTTTGATCAATCCACTGTTATTGAAGCAGGAAAATTAGCGGGAGCGAGATATATTATTACTGGCGAGTTGATTTCTTATGAGCCCATGAATTCTCCTCAGCGAAACATTGAGAAGAAGGGGTTTTTGGGAAGCACTGTCGCTGGCAAGAAGGTGAAGTATATCGAGCATAGAGTAGGAAGGGGGCTTGACGCAGCTTTCCGTTATCAGATTTTGGATGCTGAAACAGGAAAGAGTTTCGCAAGTGAAATCATAACATTTACCGACAGAGACAACGTTGTCTGGGCGGAATTTGATGGAGATTACGAGAATATATACCCTGGAGAATGGAAGTGGCAACTGATGGGGTCTAAGGAAGACTATATCGACCGTGAGGGAAAAGAAGAATTGATGAAGCAGTTTTCAGGAAGAAAAAGTCCAATGACTGAGATGGAGTTTCGAATGAAGATGATGGAAAGTATTTCGAATAAAGTCGCAAATGCAGTGAAAGACTTTAACCCTTGATCATGTTGTCAAACATCAATATTTGTTTGAGCATTGACTCCCGATTATCATTGATCCAAGTGTAGTTCGCGTATTTTATTTTTTCTGCGTCTGTCATTTGCAGCGCTATGCGTTCGCGTACTTTTTCTTTAGAAATATTATCTCTTGAGGCTACTCGTGCGATGCGCAGTTCTTCAGGTGCTGTAATCAGGATAATCTTATCACAGTCCTTGTGCCCTCCGCTTTCTATTAGAATAGCTGCTTCTTTGATGAGGTATGGTGATGTTTTATTGGCTTCAATAAACTTTTTGAATTGAATGGCTACCCATGGATGGATAAGCTGATTGATAAAGTGGAGCGCTTCAGGTTTCGAGAATATCAGTGCTCTCATTTTTTCCTTATTGACTCCATCTTTTGTTAGAAGATCTTCTCCGAAATTTTTAGTGATTTCGGTTCGAATGTTTGGATCGGTGTATGCTTTTTTTGCAACATCATCTGAATAGAAAACGGGGACACCAAGTGTTTCGAACACTCTTGCCACGGTAGTTTTTCCGCTACCTATCCCACCAGTTAGACCAACAATTATCATTTGAACAAAGATGGTAAGCTTTTGAAACGGTCTGATTACTTTTGCGCAAAATATACTCACATGCCTCTAATTTCCCCTTCTGTTCTTTCAGCTGACTTTGGTAATCTTCAACGCGATATTGAAATGATCAATGCCTCCGAGGCGGATTGGTTCCATGTAGATGTAATGGATGGAGTTTTTGTTCCAAACATTTCGTTTGGTTTTCCTGTCATGAATGCATTGAAGAAGCATGCAAAGAAAACTTTGGATGTTCATTTAATGATTGTGAATCCAGACCTATATATAAAGGAGTTCAAAAAAGCGGGAGCAGACATGCTTACGGTGCACTACGAGGCTTGTACTCATTTGCACAGAACTATTCAGTCCATTAAGGCGGAAGGTATGAAAGCGGGTGTAGCCTTAAATCCTCATACACCTGTGAGTGTTTTGGAAGATATCATAGCAGATCTTGACTTGGTATTAGTAATGAGTGTCAATCCAGGTTTTGGAGGACAAACATTCATTGAAGGGACTTACAAAAAACTCAGAGCACTGAAGAAGATGATCCAAGATCGCGGATCAAAGAGTCTTATTGAAGTGGATGGAGGCGTGAATGCTCAGAATGCAAAGTTGCTCGTTGAGGCTGGGGCAGACGCATTAGTAGCCGGAAACTATGTTTTTGGGCATTCAAGTCCAACAGAAGCCATTACGGCCATCAAGCACTTGTAGTTTTTTTGAAAATCGGGAGGCAAACGTGCTTTTTGTTAACTTATTGTTTTTTAGTTGTTTAGCCTAAAATTGTCGATGAAGTTGTGTTTTTATTCGACGAAACGGTCAAAAATGTTGATGAAAAATTGTTAATATCCATTTTTGAGGTATATTTGCACATCTAACGTCCACGAGTGGCGTTATTTAATACCTAACATTTTAAACACTAAACCAAACTTTAAGCAGATGGGAAACCTCTACGTCTCCTGGGGTAACACTTCAAAAACGCGTCGTTTTTTGAAGTCAATTACGCTTCTTATTTCTTTGTGTTTTACGGTTATCGTTTCAGAAGCTCAAAACTTCGCAAGCACTGTTACTTCTCAAAGTGGCATTACTTCAGCGGACAATGCGCTCAATGGACCTGATGGCAATGGAGCACAACTCTACGAAAATGGTGATGTTCTAACTTTACAGTTGGACGCAACTATTCCTAGTGGAACACCTTATTATATACGTTGGAAAAAGCGTGCTGGTGAAACCGGTAACGCTCGTCCTGTTATTAAGGAAAGTTCGACCGGTGGTAGCTGGACTGACAACACCTCATTAGTAGAAAGTGGTAGCACTGATTATGTAACGATGACCTACACTTCGATGGTGCAGGTGAATTACATTCAGATTACCAAGACATCTGCTTATCCAGCGGATTTCGAAATTGATGCAGTTATCACTTTACAAGCTGCGGCTCCTGCCTCAGTTTCTTCAACATGTGATATCGTAGGTTTCGAATCGAACACTGGTAGAATATTATGGATCCCAAACTTTGGTACTGATTATCGCGCGAGCGGTTCTACTGGTTTGAAGATCATCCGTTATTCTAATGGTAAAGCTTACATGACAGGTATCCTTGAAAAGATCAGTGATACTAATAAGAAAATGCTTGTAAGCATTTGGTTTAATAACGAGTCAGATTTTGCAAGTTGGACATCGCAAGGAAACATTGCACACAGTCCAAACTTGGGAGATGAGTCAACTTGGATGTTTTATGATTTCGATTTGTCAAAGACGAATCAGATCATCGGTCTAGGTTCACTGAATACGACGCTTCTAAACATCTTCCCTCAGGTATCAAGTGGTTCATTAAACCCTTGTAATCCGAACGAGTGTATTTTCAATCAATCTGCTTCTAATTTTCAATATGGTCTTCAACTTGGGCAAGGTGCAAACGCTCAAGATGGAGACTTCGGCATTTCATCATGGTTCGTTTACAACGGTACTTCATGCGGAAATGGTGATTTCAATGGTAACTTGATCAACTGTGCTGCAACATGCAGCAACCTTACAAATGGTGGAACCATTGGTTCAAACCAAACAGGTTGTACTCCATTTGATCCAACTACTATTAATAACGTAACTCTTCCATCAGGTGGAACTGGTACTATCGAATACATGTGGTTATATAAGAGTGCATCTACAGGATGGGCTCTTTGGACAATTCCAAACGCAAGTGCTGCAAGCTATGATCCAGGTGTATTGACAGAAACAACAACTTTCCGTCGTTGTGCTCGTCGTGCTGGTTGTACTTCATGGGATGGTGAATCAAACGACATTACTATCACTGTAAATAATTGCTGTGATAATGTAGATAATGGTGGTAGCATTTGTTGCGATCAAACAGGTTGTGGTCCAAACTTCGACCCTGCTGTGATTCAGAGCTACACTGCACCAACAGGTGGCACAGGTACACTACAATATATGTGGTTGTACAAAAACGCTTCTACAAACTGGGTATTCCAAGAAGTAGTTGGCGCGAATGGTGAAACTTATGATCCAGGTGTACTAACTCAAAACACTACTTTCCGTCGTTGCGCTCGTCGTTCAGGTTGTACAACTTGGGATGGAGAGTCAAACGACGTTACTATTTATTTGGAGAACTGTTGTGATGGAATCGAATTGGATATTTGGGATAATGCAAACTCATGTCAGATCTGTTCTGAGAGTTTCACTTCATCTATCACTTCCGCTTATATCAACGGTAACAAAGACGTAGTATCTTATACAGATCCTAATTGTAATCCAAATCAGTGTTTGACTGGTTTGACAATTACATTCAATGTTGCGGCAGCGGATTTCGATCTTAGCCAAAACTCAGCATATGTTGATCAAATCAGCTACAACTATCCTATCGAATTGAATGGAGTTGTGATTGGTTATTTCAACCCAACTGAAATTCCTTACACATGTAACGTTTGCGAACCAAGCGGAAACCGTGTGAAGACTTTCTATTTTGACGCAGCAACAGTTGGTTACAACTATGGTGGTCAAAATACCCTTGACTTGAATTTCCGTTCATTCGGACTTCAGCAAGGTCAAGTTCAAGACGTTTGTGTAGGAAATATTCTTTTAGATTTCATCTATGGAAACTGTTGTGAGACTGTTCCTCCGGTGTTCTCTAACGTTCCAGCAAACGTATCTGTTCAGTGCGCATCTGCGGTTCCTGCAGTAACGAATCCAACTGCAACAGATAACTCAGGTAACAACCCAACGATCACATTTGTACAAGACACTATTATTAATGGTGTGCCAGTTCAAATCTGTCAGATTTCTGACGCTAACGATCACACACTTTGGGTTTCTAATCCTGTGAAAAATGCATTGGGCTTAACTAACAACAACTTCGTTTCTGATGGAGTTGGTACTTTCGAGTTGTATCCTGACGGAACAGCTAAATTATCAGGTACAGTTAAGAGTGCTCAATCTTCAACTAAGAAATTCCAGTACACTGTATGGTACCGTTTCAAGCGCACTTTCGAAGAGTGGACTTCTATTCCAAGTAGCAGCACTGCTAGTGGATTCAGAGAAGAAAAGCTTGATGCTGGAACAACAGTGACTATCACTGATGAATATTTGGATTGGTCTTATTTCGAATTAGATCCAACCAAAACAAATACGCTCGTAGGTCTTAACAGCTTGAATGGTATTACTCTTACTGTTCAGCATTTCCCTACTGATTACAGCTTTGCTGGCCAGTTAGGTGATAAGGCAAGCTTACAGAGCACTGGATATGGCTTCTCAGCTTGGATCAATATTGTAGGTTACATCGGAAACACATACGTGTGCGATCAAGGTGACTTCAACATTGATTTGAACAACTGTCAAGATAACAATCCAGTAGTTGAGTGTGATGATACATATATCATCCGTAGAACATGGACTGCAACTGACGATTGCTTCAACAGCGCTACAGCTCAGCAATTGATCACTGTTACAGGTGACACACAAGCACCAACGCTTGTAGGTCTTCCACAAAGCACAACAGCAGTTTGTGGTTCACTTCCAACACCAAACAACTTCAATTTAACAGCAACTGACAACTGTGATAACAGCGTTTCAGTTCAAGTTTCATTTGTTGATAGTGGGAATGAATCAACTTGTGATGTTGTTCGCACATTTACTTGGACTGCTACAGATGATTGTGGTAATACTGTTACTGCAACACGCACATTTAGTGTAGATGATAACACAGCACCAACATTTGATCAAGAAGTTGAAAACATCACAGTTCAGTGTCAAAACGATATTCCATCTGCGGAATCATTGACAGCGTCTGACAACTGTGACCAAGATGTTACAGTTACTTTGACTGAAACTATCTCTGGTGTTGATTCTGATGATGTAGATGTTTGTTTCATTGATGATACAAATGCAGGTCATACACTTTGGGTATCAAACCCAGTTAAGAATGCACTTGGTGTATCAAGCAATAATTTCGTTTCAGTTGGAAACGGAACATTCGAAAGATTTGATGACGGTACATTGAAAGTGACAGGTCTTGTTCAGAGCGCGTCTCATAGCAACAAGAAGCTTGTTTACACTGCTTGGTACCGCTTTAAGAGAGATTATGCTACATGGCATGCTATCCCTAACAGTAATACTGGTAGCGGATTCCGTGAAGCAAAAGTAGATATGGGTAACACCATTACTATTGGTAACGAATTCCTTGATTGGGAATATTATGAGCTAGATCCTACCAAGACTAATAATCTTGTAGGTCAAGAATCATTATCAGGTGTGAATCTCCAAATTACACACTTCCCTGCAGATTACCGTTTCGGTGGTCAATATGGTGAGAACGCTAGCTTACAGAGCTACGGTCCTGGTTTCTCTGCTTGGATCTTGATTCAAGGTACAGCAAACGGAAACTATATCTGTGATCAAGGTGACTTCAACTTCGCTCTTTCAGGTTGTGAAGATGAAAACCCAACAGTTGATTGTAACGATCAATACCAAATCACACGTACTTGGACAGCTACTGACAACTGCGGAAATTCTACAAGCGTGTCACAAGTTGTTTCTGTAACAGGTGACACTGAAGCTCCAACATTTGACAATCTTCCAGCTAACGGAACAGTGGTATGTGATGAATTGCCAACTGGAGAAGAGTTAGGTGTTACAGCTTCTGATAACTGTGATGATGCAGTTATTGTAACAGTATCAGTTGCAGACAGCGGTGAAGGTTGTGATCTTACTCGCACTTATACTTTTGTTGCTACAGATGATTGTGGTAATGTAACTACTGCAGTTCGCACCTTCTCAACACATGATGATGAAGAGCCAAGTTTTGTAAATCTTCCAGAAAACGGAACAGTGCTTTGCGGCCAGCTTCCTGATCCAGCGAACTACTATGTAGATGCTGAAGACAACTGTACAGAAAACCCAGTGGTTACCTTCACAGTAAATGATCAAGGAAATGGTTGTGAAAGAACAAGAATCATCACTTGGACTGCTACAGATGACTGCGGTAACCAAGCGGTAGCTTCACGCACTTTCTACCTTTCGGATTCTGAAGATCCAACTTTCGATAATATTCCTGCGAACACTACACTAGAGTGTGGTGAAGAGGTTGAAGATATTTTTGTAACTGCTTCAGACAACTGTGACGAAGATGTATTCGTTGACATGGTTGCTGAAACAGTAGAATTAGAATGTGGTTACCAGTTCATCAGAACTTGGACTGCGGTTGATGATTGTGGAAACACAAGCGTTGCTTCGCAAACGATCACATTCGTAGATACTACGAAGCCTTTCGTAACATACGAGCCACAAGATGTAACTTACTCTTGTACTCAAGATATTCCTTATGATGCAGCTACTTTCGGTGACGTTTGCGACACTGAATTGGAAGTTGTTTATTCTTCACAAGAAGTTCCATTCGGTTGTTCTTACAAGATCATCCGTACATGGGTAGCTACAGACGACTGTGGCAACAGCGAGACAGCAACTCAAGTTGTTTTTGTAGTGGATGAAACTGATCCAACTTTGGTGAATGTTCCAGCGGATGTAACTGTTGAATGTACTGCAGTTCCTGCGGTTCCAACCAACGTTCATGCTCAGGACATTTGCGATGATCAGGTTACAGTTACTTTCAATGAGACAACAGAATACTTGACATGTGGATATGTAATCACACGTACATGGACTGCAACAGATGACTGTGGCAATCAAGATGTGAAATCACAAATGATTACTGTGGTTGATACTACTAATCCAGTTGTATCAAACGTTCCTGCTGATGCTATCGTTTCTTGTGATAACATTCCAAACGCTTCAACTTCTGTTGTAGCTCAGGATCTGTGCTCTGGAGCGTTGACTCCAGTGTTCACTGAAGAAATTGTACCAGGCGTGCCAGGTACATTGAATTGTACTTATAACATTATTCGTCGTTGGACAGCAACTGATGCTTGCGGTAACACCGCTGTTGGTACTCAAGTATTGACAGTTATTGATAACGTTGCTCCTCAGTTGGGTGATGTTCCAGCGAATACTTCTGCTGAGTGTTCTTCTATTCCAGTAGCTCCAATGATCTACGGAATTGACAACTGTTCTGATACACCAATTCTTGCAACACTTAATGAGTCAATTGTTCCAGTGAACAACTGTACTTATAATGTAGTGCGTGTTTGGACTGTTTCTGACGATTGTGGTAACAGCGCTCAAGCAACTCAAATCATTAGTGTTACAGATAACACTAATCCTTATTTCAATAACGCTCCTGCAAACGTTACAGTAGAATGCGGTCAAGTACCAGCGATTCCTTCAGTAACTGCAGGTGATGTTTGTGACATGGATGTAACCGTTGATTTCTTCGAGATGGTAGGTACAGGTTGTCCTTACACTATCACTCGCATGTGGATTGCTACAGATGATTGTGGCAATATGGCAATGCATACACAAGTAATTACAGTTGTAGATACTACAGCTCCTTACACCACTTCAACTCCAGCAGTTGAATTGACTGCGGGATGTCTAGATGTAGTTCCAGTAATTGCACCAGTATTTGGTGATGCTTGTGATACACAAGTTTATGTAAACTTCAGTTCAATTGAAGCGAACGTTACAACTTGTGGGTATGATGTCATTCGCACATGGACTGCAACGGATGATTGCGGAAACGTTGCAACATTTACACAAACTATTCATGTAATCGACAACCAAAACCCAACATTAGTAGGAGTTCCTGCTAATACTACGGTTACTTGTAATAATATTCCAGCTCCAGCAAACGTGACAGCTACAGATGTATGTTCATCTGCAACTGTTTCAATGGTTGAGGTTACTTCTGAGGGATGTCCTTACACAATTACTCGCACTTGGACAGCAACTGACGTTTGTGGAAACTCAAGCTCAGCTACACAAGTAATTACAGTAATTGATAATACGCCTCCAACTTTTGCAAACGTTCCAGCTAACGTTACTGTGGAGTGTGACAACGTACCAGGTGCAGAGCTTGTTTCTGCAACTGACAACTGCGGTGGTGCAGTCACTGTAACAGTAGATGATGAAATCACAAGCGGATACTGCACGTATTACATCTACCGTACTTATACAGCAACTGACCTTTGTGGAAACGTTGCACAAGCAACTCAAATTCTTACTGTAGTTGATACTACTAATCCAGAATTGGAGAACGTACCAGCAAACATTACAGTACAATGTGGAGAGGTTCCAGCACCAGCAATGGTTATTGCAACAGATAATTGTTCTGAGGAGTTGGAGATTGTATTCACACAAGATTCTATCGCTCAAAACTGCGGTTACTTAATCGTTCGCACTTGGTCTGTAAATGACTACTGCGGCAATAATGCAACTGCGACGCAGACAATCACTGTTTCTGATACAACAGATCCTTCAGTTGATTTCTCTGCTGCAAACGAAACTATTGAATGTGGAGAGGATGTAGTATTTACTGCACCAATATTCTCTGACAATTGTGATCTATCATTGACAGTTACTTTCGTAACTGTTGATTCTCCACTTGCTTGTGGTTATGCAACTACACGCACTTGGACAGCTGTTGATGATTGTGGAAATGATACATCAGTTTCTCAAACAATCACAGTAGTAGATACCACAGCACCATACATTGTATCGTCTCCAGCTGCAGAAGTAACTGTAGAATGTGGTAACCCACTTCCAACAGAAGCTCCAGTATTTGGTGATGTATGTGATGAAGAGCTTTCTATCAGCGCTATCAGTGGCGAGAACAACATCACTGATTGTGGTTATGATATCGAGAAAGTATGGACAGCTACAGACAACTGTGGTAACAGCTATAGCTTCACTCAGG
>OFDC01000119.1_pt1 | contig 85185 bp, 78 predicted proteins | sample 1520941 | NCBI WGS metagenome assembly OFDC01 (sample SAMEA94258168, study PRJEB24077) | hot springs metagenome | biome: Aquatic biome; feature: Water | place: India | collected 2012-12-06 | depth 5 m
CCGCGGTGGCCTGCGAGGTGTGCAGGCCGCTAGGATGAGTTTCGCGAGCGCTTATGCCTAAGTCCGGCAAAGCAACGGACGAAAGTCCTAAACCGAGCAACGCAGCAATCAAGCGGAAGCTAGGGTGCACTTTCTTTTGGTTACTTTATCTTTGTCCAAGCAAAGAAAAGTAACTCGCCGATGGGCGAAAAAGAACATCACAGAGAACAAGAAACCATCCGCGTGAGCATACATTCCCACCCTACAACTTCCCAAAGAAAGATTTATACAGAGTAGCAAGTGCAACAGTCGCTCTGATGTTTTAGCAAGGTTAGCATTAACCTCGCCGAGATTCCCGCCTCAGCCGGAATGACAACATTACAAGGGCGTAACTCCACAAAATCACGGAGACAGGTGGAGTAGTGCCTGAAAATAAAAGAATAACCTTCTCGACTTAAGCCAACAACACTGCAATCCGCCGCGCGCATTCTGGTGCCATGGTCACGCCATAGCGAAAATGTCCTGTATTCAAATACAGATTCTCAATCTGAGGGTGTCTACCAATCGTAGGAATATTATGCGGCGTTCCTGGCCGCAACCCGCTCCAGTGTTTGACAATAGGCTGCCCTTTCAACTCAGGCAGAATGGACTCAGCTTTTTGCAGCATTTCCTCCCGCATACTGTCCGTCACCCCGGTATCAAACCCGACGTCTTCCAAACTACTGCCAGCCAACAAATGGCCATCTCGCCGCTGCAGCATATAGAACCCATCGCGGTACAGGATGTGCGTTAGCAAACCCGGTAGCATTTGGTATAACAGCATTTGTCCTCGCATAGGCTTAATGTCCAGGCTAAGCGCTGTTTGCTTGAGCAGCTCAAAACTCCACGCACCCGAAGTCACCACAAATACATCCGCAGATAAGATTTCACCACTGGTCGTTTGCCAATGCTTGATAGAGGACGCCCCTTCTTGCAGCGGCATCAGCTGCGTCTGTTCGCGTAGCGTCACACCATGTTTGATAAGCCAGGCCTTGAGCGATTGCAATAAGCGTGGATTACGGATTTGTACTACTTCTGGAATCAATAGGTCTTGCCCTTGCTGGATCACTTCCAGACCAAAACGGTGGCACCACGCTATGGCCTGCTGGCGGTCGAATGGGGGCCGGATCAGCATACCACTACGGGTACATTCGGGATCTATGCCGGTTTCAGCAAAGAGTTCGGCACTCACCGCCGGATAAGCACGTGCCCCGGCAAGGGCCAGTTCGTTGACCACATCCTGGTAAAACCAGGGCAAGAGCGGGAAAGCAATGCCTGCACCTGCCCAGGAGGATTCGCCTGAGGTTTGGGCCGCGACGGTATTACGTTCTACCAGTGTGACCGTGTGGCCTTGTTTGCGTAATTGCATGGCGGTGAGGCATCCGACGATACCCCCACCAACCACAATGACTGATCTGTTAGCCATACCTGTTTTCTGAGAGGATTGAGCGCCTGGCAGAAAAACTCTGCCAGAAGCTAAGGGGCGTATTGTCTTACGGTTTACGGCCAGAAATCAAATAGACTTCCATGGCGATGAGGGCAGCATTGCTGCCAAGTAATACCAGGATATCCCCTTCAGTGAGTACGATATCACCGCGTGGAGCGATTGGTTCTGGCATATTGAGGCGTCGTAGCTGCTTGACCTCGACGGCAAAATCTTCAAACGGGATATGATCCAGCCGCAGGCCATGCGCATAAAAGTTTTTATACATTTCCACCGAGTGCAATTGTGGCAGGGCCGCAGTGGTGGTATCCGCATCACTGACCCCACGGAAGTAGCCTTTGAACATCTTGTAACGCTCTTCGCGGAACATACGGATACGTTTGACCACACGATTGAGCGGGATGCCAAGCGTTACTAACGCATGCGAGGCCAGCATGAGGCTACCCTCCAGAATTTCTGGCACCACCTCGGCTGCACCGGCATCACGTAATACATCCATTTCACTGTCATCATGCGTTCGCACAATCACCGGCAGGCTGGGATTTTTCTCTTGAATCACATGCAAGACTTTCATAGTAGCCCGGGTTTCGGCATAACTGACAATCACGGCTTTAGCGCGACCCAGCCCCGCGGCCTCCAGCACAGAGCGCCGGCCAGCATCCCCATAAATCACGTTTTCCCCCGCAGCAGCCGCTTCCTGCACACGACTAGCATCCATATCCAGCGCCACATAAGGGATATTTTCTTCACGCAAAAAGCGTCCCAGGTACTGCCCGCTACGACCATAGCCGCAAATAATGACGTGGTCACGCAGGTCCTGGCTATGCTCCTGTATCTGATCGACCACCTTGATGCTGTTGCGGGTGTAGCTCTTGACCAGTGCGCGCGCGATACGTCCGTTGTTTTGAATAAGAAAGGGGGCCACCAGCATGGACAGCACCGCGACCGACAATACCAGTTGCAATGCATTTCCATCAATCAACTTGGTTTGCAACCCCAATGCCAGCACGACAAAACTGAATTCACCCGCCTGACCGAGAATGATGCCGGTACGCACGCCTACGCCCATTTCAAAACCATAAAACCTGGTCAGAAAAGCGATCAGGCCTATCTTGAATAGCAGGAAAAAGATGAGTAGAAAGACGATCAATGCAACATGGTCAACGAGCACTGACACATCAAGCAACATGCCGACACTGATAAAGAATAAGCCTAATAGAATATCGCGGAATGGTGCGATATCTGACTCCACCTGGTAACGGTATTTGGTCTCCGAGATCAGCATGCCTGCCACAAACGCACCCAGCGCATAAGACAGGCCCACAAAATTGGTCGCGGCGGCCATCAGCAATGTCACCATCAGCACATTGAGCACGAACAACTCGCGTGAGCGTTGCTTGGCGACTAGTTCAAACCAGAAATTCAGGGCATTTTTACCGAACCTGAATAACAAAAACAGCAATACCGAGGATTTAAACAGGGTCAGTCCCAGTACATCCAGCCAGTTGTCACTGTGTGATCCCAGTGTCTGGATCAAGACCAGAATTGGAATCACCGCCAGGTCCTGGAACAGCAACACACCAATACTCAAACGACCGTGGCGGGAGTTGAGATCTACACGTTCCATCAGGATTTTTGACACAATTGCAGTCGAAGACATGGTGATAGCAGCACCAATAATGAAAGCAGAAGTCAGGCTGAGACCAGCCAGCTTGCCTAGCACCAGACTGGCCAGCAACGTCAGGACAACCTGGCCGCCACCCAGGCCGAACAGGGTTTTGCGCATGGCGTACAATTTGGGCAGGCTAAACTCAAGACCAATACTGAACATGAGGAACACAATGCCAAACTCAGCCACTTGGCGGCCACTCTCTTCATCTTCCAGCAACCCCAGGACATGAGGCCCGAGCACGATCCCAATCATGAAGTAAGCCAGCATGGCTGGTAAGCCGAGGATACGGAACAGGCCGACGGCAAATACCGAACTGGTGAGTAGTAATAGTAAATGGATCAGGGAATCAAACATGCAATTGTTCTAAGCACTTATGTCAGGCCACAAACACATGCCAGCCTGTAAATCATTGATAGAGGTAGTCAAGGATATATTCTGAAACAGACTTGTTTCAAGTGGATGCATCCTGCCACAAAACACTATTTTATGCAAAAAATGTGCCTGGCAACAAAAAAACCGTAAAAAAATGGCCTTTTGCTTTCTTGCCAAGGGACTCACTTGTTATACTAACCCGCCATGAACACAGCAAACGATGGTGTCCACCTTGTGAAAAGCGCTGACATCGTGACACGTGCACGAGGCATACTGTTACACGAAGCCGATGAAATACGCCAACTGGCAGACCGCCTGGGCAGCGCGTTTGAAGCCGCAGTGCATATGATCCTTGATTGCCGCGGCCGCGTGGTAGTGACAGGCATGGGAAAGTCCGGTCATATTGGCGGCAAAATTGCTGCCACACTGGCGAGTACCGGCACACCTGCTTTTTTCATGCATCCGGCCGAGGCCAGTCATGGTGACTTGGGCATGATTACATCAGAGGATGTCGTCATTGCCTTGTCGAACTCCGGCGAAAGCGACGAAATTATCAACATTCTTCCAGCCATCCGTCGCATAGGTGCTCGCATTCTGAGCATTACTGGTAGCGAAAGCTCTACCTTGTCGCGCGAATCCGAGGTGCATTTAAGTGCTGCTGTCAGCCATGAAGCCTGCCCACTCGGCCTCGCACCGACAGCGAGCACAACCGCAGCATTGGCGTTAGGTGACGCGCTTGCACTCTGTGTACTTGATTTGCGTGAATTCACTGCCGAGGACTTTGCACGCTCACACCCTGGCGGAAGCCTGGGTCGTAGACTACTAGTCAGGATTAAAGATGTAATGCGTACCGGTAATGCTGTTCCCTGGGTGAACGAACAAGCCACAGTGCAGGATGCCATTACGCAAATCTCCAGCAAAGGCATGGGATTTACTGCTATTGTGGATCACCAGCATCATCCGATCGGCATTTTTACGGATGGGGATTTACGCCGCTTGTTTATGCAAGGCAAGAGCAATACCCAGACTGCCATTACTTCAGTCATGAATAGACACCCCCGCTTGCTTGGGACGCAACAAATGGCAGTGGATGCAGTTAACCTGATGGAGCAGTATAAAATTAATGGTTTTTTGGCAGTGGACGAGCAACAACAATTGATAGGTGCGTTTAATATGCACGATTTACTGAAGGCGAAAGTCGTTTAGGCCAGCTGGTCTTCTGGAATTCACGCATGCTTAAACACCCTATTCTATTGCCAATTGCGTTAATGCTGTTTTTAGCGCTTCTGACATTCTGGATCAATCAGACTGTCCAGGAGCAGGGCCTCAGCATTAGCCGTTTGAACCGTCATGACCCAGACTATATGCTGCATAACTTTGTCAGCACACGAACCAATGCCACGGGCAATACCAAATATGTGCTGGCGGCGATAGAAATGCGTCACTTTCCGGACAATGATTACACAGAACTGAAACGCCCGCGTTTCACCCAGTTCGGTTTGGACAAGCCATACACACAAATTTATGGTCAGCGTGGAAAGATTTCCGCCAATGGTAAACTGGTAGAGTTTAACAAGCAGGTGAAAGTGATCCGTCAAGGCACCGTCGAAAAGGGTGAAATGCAGCTCCACACTGAACAGTTAACCATGGAACCCGATACTGAAGTCGCTTATACCGACTTACCGGTCAAGATTTACCAAAAACCGGCAACCGTCATTACCGGTACCGGCCTGCGCTTTGACAACAAGGCACAGACCACGCAATTATTTAACCGGGTGCACGTGCATTATGAGCGCGCACCTGACGCAGCCAAAGCTGCAACCCCGGCAAAACCTGCCGAAAAAACAGGTAATCGGAAAGAAATAGGAAACCGTAAGGGTCGTTGATTCTGGAGAAATGAGTTGAATACGCACAAGCCATTATTTTATGTCAGCTGTTTGGCCTTATGGACATTGCTACATTGGTCAACCAGCGTATTGGCTGAAGAATCGGACCGTGACCAGCCTATTGAGCTGGAGGCTGACACGGTGACTGTGAATGACGCCAAGAAAATCAGTGTTTACACAGGCAATGTCATCCTCAATCAGGGCACCTTGCAGATCAAGGCTGACAAAATGATTGTGCGCGAAGACCAGGATGGATTCCAGCACAGCACCTGCACGGGTAACCCAACCACCTTCAAGCAAAAGCGCACGGGCAAGGATGAGTGGATGCAAGGCAGTGGCCAGCGTATTGAATATAACGCCCGCATGGACAAGGTACAACTTTATACCAATGCCTGGGTCAAACGCGGTGAAGATATTGTAACTGGCGACTACATCAGCTATGACGCCAATGCTGAATATGCTGAAGTGATCGGTGGCACCAAAGCCAACCCGAATGGCACCGCAGGCAGTCGCGTGAAGGCGACCATCCAGCCGAAAAACAAAACCACCCCGCCAGTGATTGATAACAAACCCAATTCGCAGCAAGGCCTGCGCATGAACCGTTCACTGCAACTCAAAGTTGAGCCGGTGCCCAGCGATGCTGGCAGCGAACCTAAGAAAGAGCAACAGTAAAGACCTGGCCCATGCAGACAAGCGCTTTATCAGAACATAATCATTTACACGTCAGTCACCTGAAAAAAGCCTATCAGGGCCGCACAGTGGTGAAAAACACGACGTTGGAGCTTCACAGTGGCGAAGTCATTGGTTTGCTGGGCCCTAATGGCGCTGGTAAAACCACCAGCTTTTACATGATTGTCGGACTTGTAGCCCTGGACGACGGTGAAATCAGCCTGAATGGCGCTGATGTCAGCCATGCGCCCATGCATGAGCGCGCACGCATGGGCCTCGCTTACCTACCACAAGAGGCCTCCATCTTCCGTAAAATGTCGGTCACCGACAATATTATGTCCATTCTGGAAACGCGTCCCTATAACGACGAAGAGCGTGAGGCAAGGCTGGAATCATTACTGGATCAGCTGCATATCCAGCATATACGCAACAGCCAGGCCGTGAGCTTGTCTGGCGGTGAGCGCCGTCGTGTGGAAATCGCGCGATGCCTGGCCACGGACCCGAAATTCATCCTGCTGGACGAGCCCTTTGCCGGGATTGACCCAATTGCAGTGATTGAGATCCAGAAAATCATCCGCTACCTGAGCAGCCAGAATATTGGCATCTTGATCACTGACCACAATGTACGCGAAACCCTGGACATTTGCGATCGTGCATATATCGTCAATGAAGGCGCCGTGTTTGCGGCTGGCACACCCGACGAAATCATCCAGAATGAAGGGGTTCGTGAAGTTTACCTGGGTAAGAACTTTAGGTTGTAATTTGTTATGAAGCAAAACCTGCAATTACGCATTTCACAAAACCTGGCACTGACTCCGCAGCTACAACAGTCTATCCGTCTGTTACAGTTATCCACATTGGAGCTCAGCCAGGAGCTGGAAACCATTCTTCAGGAAAACCCGTTGCTGGAGATGGCCGATGGAGAAGAAGGCGAGTTTGAGGACAATTCAGCAACCCCTACCGAAACTATCGAATCAGTCCATGCAGACGATGCCAACTCGTTTGACCTGGCCACCCAGCAAGAAATTACTGCACCTGCCGAGACGCTGCGCGAAGACTTACATGATGAACTTGGCAGCAATGAAGGCGAATTGGCCAATCTCAGCGAAGAATTCAACCCTCCCGAATTTGAAGATAATTACGAAGAGTTTGGCAGCACCAGCAACTGGGATGAGGCAGGCCGCAACAACCTTGATGATGAGGATAGTGATTTTTCGCGGCAGGATGCCAGCAATATCAGCCTGCGCGAGCACTTGCTGGACCAGATTCAACTGGCGCATTTGTCACAGCGGGACATGACGCTGGTCAAGTTACTGCTCGACAGCATTAATGACGACGGCTACCTTGAGCAAGACTTGCAGGAAATTGTTGAACACCTGCCGCTTGAGCTCGAAGTTGAGCTGCTTGAACTTGAGACCGCACTCAAACTGATACAGAATCTGGACCCGGTAGGTGTCGGCGCCCGTGACTTGCGGGAATGCCTGTTATTGCAACTGCAACACTTGCCGGCAGAAACGCCTTATTTACGTACGGCCATGGCACTCGCAAAAGATCATTTGGCCCTGCTGGCCAATAAAGACTTTGTGAAACTGCGCAAACTGCTCAGTTGCGATGAAACCGCACTTAAAGGTGCGCAACAACTCATTCGCCAGCAAAACCCCAAACCTGGCAGCGAATTTTCCACCTTTAGTCACGACCACTTTATCCAGCATGATGTGGTGGTCAAAAAAATCAAAGGTATCTGGGTCGCATCGCTCAACGATGGCGTGATTCCCAAATTGCGGATCAACCAGCTGTATGCTGACATCCTCAAACGCAACCGCGAAAGCTCAGGCCAGTATCTGCAAAGCCAGATGCAGGAAGCGAAATGGATGATCAAAAATATCCAGCAGCGCTTCTCCACCATTCTGCGCGTGTCGCAAGCGATTGTAGACCGTCAGCGCAACTTCTTTGAGCATGGCGACATTGCCATGCGGCCATTGGTGCTTCGTGAAATTGCCGAAGAGCTAGATTTGCATGAAAGTACTGTTTCACGGGTCACCACGCATAAATATATGCTCACACCACGTGGCGTTTACGAGCTCAAATATTTCTTTGGCAGTTCGGTGGCGACTGATGCGGGGGGCTCTTGCTCGGCGACGGCCATCCGCGCCTTGATCAAGCAAATGGTGGCCGAAGAAAATCCGAAAAAACCGCTCTCGGATAACCAGATCACAGATACATTGGCTCAACAAGGCATTGTGGTCGCGCGCCGCACCATTGCCAAATACCGTGAGTCTTTAAATATTCCGCCCGCCAATTTACGCAAATCGCTTTAAACAAAAAGGCCGCAGATGCGGCCTTTTTTATTGCTCGAGCGTCTTTATTTAATCGTGATTTTCGCAAACTTGCGCTTGCCCACTTGGGCGACCACCGTCACGCCTTTAGACAATGGTAGATTCTTGTCTTCAACCTTGACGCTATCCAGCTTGACGCCGCCCTGCTGTACTGCACGCATTGCTTCACTGGTGCTTTCTACCAGCCCCGCCTGCTTCAATAACTGGCTAATGCCTATACTGTCACTCTCGATAATGACTTCTACCTCTGGCACGTCATCTGGGATACCACCTTTGGCACGTGTCTGAAAATCCTGCAAGGCTTTTTCAGCTGCAGCCTGACCATGAAAACGCGCCACGACTTCCTGTGCAAACCCCACCTTGATATTGCGTGGATTTTCGCCAGCCGCTACTTGGGCCTTCCATTGTGCAATGGTTTCCAATGAGGCGAAAGACAACAAATCGATATAACGCCACATCAACTCATCCGAAATGGACATGATCTTGGCAAAAATCGTTTCCGGGGCTTCACTAATGCCGATATAGTTACCCAGTGATTTGGACATCTTGTTGACGCCATCCAACCCTTCGAGCAGGGGCATCATGAGGACACATTGCTGTGACTGACCAGTCTGCTTCTGCAACTCACGCCCCATCAGCAGGTTGAATTTCTGGTCGGTGCCACCTAACTCCAAATCTGCCTGCAATGCGACCGAGTCATAGCCTTGCAACAGGGGATACAGGAACTCATGAATCGCAATCGGCTGATTACCTTTAAACCGCTTGGAGAAGTCATCACGCTCCAGCATGCGCGCCACGGTATGGCTGGCTGCCAGCTTGATCATGCCAGCTGCGCCCAGTTCGCTTAACCACTTGGAGTTGAATACGATCTCGGTTTTGGCCGGATCCAGGATTTTAAACACCTGTTCGGCATAGGTATCGGCATTGGTCTTGACCTGCTCAACCGTTAACGGCGGGCGCGTAGCGCTTTTGCCAGTGGGGTCACCAATCATGCCCGTGAAGTCACCAATCAGGAAAAAAATCTGGTGCCCCAGATCCTGCAACTGGCGCAATTTGTTAATCAGCACCGTATGCCCCAAATGCAAGTCTGGTGCGGTCGGGTCAAAACCTGCCTTTACGCGAAGTGGCTTGCCTGTTTTCAGCTTTTCCACCAGCTCTTGTTCGATCAGCAGCTCGTCTGCCCCGCGCTTGATAATCGCCAGCGCTTGCACGATTTCCGGACTTAAAACTTCGGCGGCTGAGGATTGGCTTACGTCTGTCATAAGGATTTTCTGCAACGTGCTCGAGGCACGCTTTGATATCAAGTTAAAGCGGCTATTTTAACGTAATCCCGCGCTTTTCTGTATGCCAGGCAACGGCAGTGTTAAACTTATGTCTATGAATCCTCCTGCATTACCCACTTCCCCCCGCCTGTTTATTGGCCTGATGTCCGGCACCAGCCTTGATGGGATAGATGCGGTTGTCGTCTCGCAGCAGGGTGAACTTGTGAGGCAACAAGGACAATATTTCGTGCCCTATCCGGCGGACCTCAAGCAATCATTGCTTGATTTGCATACGCCAGCACAGCATGAATTACACCAGGCGGCGGTCATCGCCAACCGCCTCGCTGATCTTTACGCACAAGCGGTCAATGGCTTATTGTCTGCATCCAACCTGACAGCCGGCGAAATTACTGCAATTGGCTGCCACGGACAAACCGTACGTCACTGCCCTGATTTAACAGCAGGACAAGCCTATACATTGCAGCTGGGCAACCATGCCCGTCTGGCCGAATTGACCGGGATTACGGTCGTAGGTGATTTCCGTAGCCGTGACATTGCTGCAGGCGGTCAAGGCGCGCCGCTGGTCCCCGCATTTCACCAGGCCATCTTTGCTACACGTGATAAACACCGCGTGATTGTCAATATAGGCGGCATCGCTAACCTCAGTGATTTACCGGTGAATGGCAAAGTGACTGGCTTTGACTCCGGCCCGGGCAACCTGCTGATGGATGCCTGGACATTACAGCATACCGGTAACAGTTATGATGCCAGTGGCGCATGGGCAGTGAGAGGGGAACTCAATCCAAGCCTGCTACAGTCCCTGTTGTCAGACCCTTATTTTGCACAATCCATCCCAAAAAGTACGGGGCGTGACTTGTTTAACCAAAAATGGCTGGCGCAACATCTGGCCATGCACTCTGACACCCCCCAAAATATCGCACGCACCTTGCTGGAGCTCACTGCCGTGACCATTGCGCAGGCCTTGCAGCAATATTGCCCCGGCGCAGAAGAAGTGTACGTTTGTGGTGGGGGCGCACATAATCTGGCCTTGATAGACAGGTTACAAGCACTGTGTGGCCTCTCGATACAGCGCACCGATGTGTTGGGTGTGGATGCAGACTGGGTGGAAGCCGTTGCCTTTGCATGGCTGGCGCAACGTTGCATAGATCACTTGCCTGGTAATCTGCCAGCGGTCACCGGTGCGGCAGGACCACGCATATTAGGGGCTATTTACCCAGGATAGGCCTTACACACTAAAGCAGTGCAAGTGCACTCACTGTTTGATTTAAACTGGTGCAGGATTCAAGGCGATTTTTTAACTTTTCCCGGCTATTTCCCGCACTAACACCCATATTCAAAAACGATTGCGTATAATTTATACAACCTTGACTGAAACAGAGTACCTTATGGCTACCAAAGCGACCATTACCTTTGACAACAACAGCACCTCGATTGAGTTACCGGTATTAGAAGGCACCCTGGGGACGGATGTCATCGACATCCGCAGCCTGGGAAAACACGGTTATTTCACGTTCGACCCTGGGTTTATGTCTACCGCCTCCTGTAATTCTGGCATTACCTTCATTGATGGTGAGCAAGGCCTGCTTTACTACCGCGGATATCCAATTGAACAATTAGCAGAAAACTGTGACTTTCTAGAAGTTTCACATTTGCTTTTGCATGGGGAATTGCCCACCTTGCAACAACGTGAAGAGTTTGTTGGCACCGTCCGCAAGCACACCATGTTGCATGACCAGATGAGCAATGTATTCCGAGGTTTCCGCCGTGATGCGCACCCGATGGCCGTCATGATTGCCGTGGTGGGCGCCATGGCAGCGTTTTACCCGGACAATAACAATGTCACAGACCCGGAATCACGCAAAATTGCCGCTAAGCGCCTGTTGGCCAAGGTGCCTACCATCGCCGCCTGGAGTTACAAATACAATATCGGCGAACCATTCATGTATCCAAAAAACGACTTGGGTTACGCCGAAAACTTTATGCATATGATGTTCGCCACGCCCTGTGAAGACTATGTGCCTAACCCGATTCTGGCCCGTGCGTTTGAGCGCATCCTGATTCTGCACGCAGACCATGAACAAAATGCATCCACCTCGACTGTGCGCCTGGTAGGTTCCAGCGGTGCAAACCCGTTCGCCTGTATCGCTGCAGGGATTGCTTCGCTGTGGGGCCCCTCGCATGGTGGTGCCAATGAAGCCACCCTCAATATGCTGGAAGAAATCGGCGACGTCAGCCGCATTGGTGAATTTATCAATCGCGCCAAAGACAAAACTGACAGCTTCCGCCTCATGGGCTTTGGTCACCGCGTTTACCGTAATATGGACCCACGCGCCTCAATCATGCGCAAAACCTGCCATGAGGTGCTCAACGAGCTAGGTCTGCATGATGATCCGATGTTCAAACTAGCGATGGAACTGGAAAAAATTGCGCTCGAAGATGAATATTTCGTCTCACGCAAACTGTACCCGAACGTTGACTTCTACAGCGGCATCGTCATGCGGGCCATGGGCATTCCTAACTCGATGTTTACTGCCATTTTCGCCCTCGCCCGCACCGCAGGCTGGATTTCCCAGTGGTGTGAAATGAACGCCGATCCTGAGCAGAAAATTGGCCGTCCCCGCCAATTGTATGTGGGCTCAGAGCGCCGGGAGTTTGTACCATTACATCAGCGCTAGAGCTACATCATAAAAAACGCCGGAGTTATCCGGCGTTTTTTTATTGCTTTATTCAACCTATACAGAGAAGGAACTGCCGCAACCACAGGTAGTGGTCGCATTCGGGTTACGAATGACAAATTGCGAGCCTTGCAAACTATCGGTATAGTCGATTTCAGCGCCCATGAGGTATTGCAGGCTCATCGGGTCAATCAACAAAGTGACGCCATCTTTGTCTACTTGCGTATCGTCGTCGTTCACTTCTTCTTCAAAGGTGAATCCATACTGAAAACCGGAGCAACCACCACCGCTGACAAATACGCGTAATTTCAAATCGGGGCTGCCTTCTTCATCAATCAGTTCTTTGACCTTTTTAGCGGCATTATCAGTAAATACCAAAGGACTAGGCATTTCAAGGGTGGCTTCTGCGGTCATCATAGACTCCTATCAAATTCTCAATAACAATATGGCGACGATCTCTTAAATTTCAAGTCGCTTCTTCTGGAGTAACAACTTCTGGCTGCTCCCCCAGGTAAATCAATTTTCCTTCAATCACTGCGCCCGTATGCATTTCGAGTGACTTGTAGTACAAGTCACCCACAATCCTCGCCTTACTCTGTAGCTCAATAAAGACTGAGGATCTGACCGGACCACGTATCATGCCGTTCAAGACAATTTTGGAAGCCTCAACTGCCCCAGTCACAGCACCGTTTTCGCTGATAATCAAGGTACTGGGGTGCTCGCGTTTTTCGATGACATTCCCAGCAATCAAACCATCCACCCTTAAACCACCGGCAAATTGCATATTGCCATTGATCTGTGTTTCGTGCCCGATCAAGGTATCAATGTGGCTATCGATTTGAACGCTTTTCTTGAAAAACATGCGACTTCCTGTTCCGAATTAACTTCAATGGCTATGCGTATTCTCGAGCAGTCATATCATGCACCCTGCTAACGCTTGGTCATGTTCTTGTAAAAGACCAACTCTTCCTTCAGTTTAATGGTTTCGTCCTGCTGTGCGGTTAATGTTTTAGCCAGATTATTACTGGTCGCCAGCTCGACTTGCAATTCACGTTGTGAAGCAATTAGTTTTTTTTGCAATTCAATATTTTCTGCAGTGACTTGCTGTAACCGATGACGTACGTTTTCGGTGTCATCATCATGTAACGCCCAATAAGCCAACGCAAAGCCCACAAGCACATAAATGACCGCCAGCATGCTCTGAAAATACCAAGGCCTATGCGAGCGCACCGCGACCTGTTTGGCAGTCAGGCCGAAATGGTTTCTGAGTCGTCTGCGTATCGGCCTGATCATTACGGCAACAACGGCAGCACTTGCAAACCGGCGTCTTGCGCCAGGTTAAACATCAAATTCATATTCTGTAAGGCCTGGCCGGATGCGCCTTTAACCAGATTGTCCTGTACAACAATGATTGTGACATAATCGTCGGCCTGTGGGTATAGTGCGATCCGCAAGAAGTTGGAACCACGTACCGAGCGTGTTTCAGGCAGCGCACCAGCAGGCATCACATCCACAAAGGTTGATACCTGGTAACGCTGTTCATATACTTGCTGCAAAGTCTGCTGCTTGCCTTGTGCATTGAGTTTCACGTGCAGAGTGGTCAGCATGCCACGGATCATAGGAATCAGGTGCGGCACGAATATCAGGTTGACCGCTTGATTGCCTGACAGTTTCTTTAACTGGGCCAGAATTTCCGGATGGTGCCTGTGCCCGGCAACGCCATACGCTTTGAGGTTATCACTTGCTTCGGAAAATAAAGTCCCTACTTCGGCCTTCCTGCCCGCGCCGGACACACCAGACTTGGCATCGGCAATGACAGGCACGGAGAAATCAATCCAGCCATTTTCCAGCAATGGTGCCAGGCCCAGCAATACGGTGGTCGGATAGCAGCCAGGGTTACCAATCACCTGGGCCTGCTGTACATCCGTGGCATACAGCTCAGGCAAGCCATATACCGCATTCTTCAAGATATCTGTGCAACCATGTGGCAGTTTGTACCACTTCTCAAATTCGGCTGCATCCTGCAGGCGGAAATCCGCGGCCAGATCAATGACTTTGACGCCTGCAGCCACCAGCGCAGGGGCCTGCGCCATAGCCACGCCATGCGGGGTCGCAAAAAACACCACATCACATTGCGTCAGGTCTACAGTGGCAGGATCGCTGAAAGCGAGATCCACCACGCCACGCAAACTAGGAAACATATCTGAAACCGGCAACCCAGCCTCGCCACGAGAAGTAATCACTTGCAATTGCACATTTGGGTGCCTTGCCAGCAGACGCAGCAACTCAACGCCGGTATAGCCCGTGCCACCTACAATGCCAACCTTGATTTTTTCCATAATCTTAAACCAGATGCAAGATCAATGAAGACCACCGCATAAAAAGTTAAACAATATAAATGAAAAAGGTCGCCAATGCGACCTTTTTGCACAACAGGTTTGTAACAAACGCTGAAAATTAACGCTTGGAGAACTGTTTGCGACGACGCGCTTTGCGCAGGCCGACCTTCTTACGTTCAACTTCACGTGCATCGCGTGTTACGAAACCAGCGTGAGACAATGCGCTCTTCAAAGCTGCATCATAGTCAATCAAAGCACGAGTAATGCCGTGACGCACTGCACCAGCCTGACCGGACTCACCACCACCGTGCACATTGACCAAGATGTCAAAAGTGGCAGTGTTGTTAGTCAATTCCAATGGTTGACGCAAAATCATGCGAGAAGTTTCGCGTGAGAAGTAAACGTCAGCTGGCTTGTCGTTAACAACGATATTGCCACTACCGGACTTAATGAACACACGTGCCACTGAACTCTTGCGGCGGCCTGTGCCGTAGTTGTATTTACCGATCATGTTTTATCCTAATCGTCTTAAATTAGATGGTTAATGTTTGCGGTTGTTGCGCAGAATGCTCGTGCTTGTCGCCAGCATACACTTTCATTTTCTTGATCATGGCATAGCCCAAAGGACCTTTTGGCAACATGCCTTTGACCGCTTTTTCCAACGCACGGCCTGGGAAACGGTCTTGCATTTTGGAGAATGAAGTGGTGGTGATACCGCCTGGATAACCGGAGTGACGGTGGTACAGTTTGTCGCCAGCCTTGTTACCGGTTACTTTAATTTTGTCCGCATTGACTACGATAATGTAGTCGCCTGTATCTACGTGCGGTGTGTAAATAGCTTTATGCTTACCACGCAGGCGATGAGCGATTGCGCTGGCCAAACGACCCAATACCAAGTCAGTGGCGTCAATCACGAACCAGTCACGTTGTACTTCATGCGATTTTGCTGAAAAAGTTTTCATTTTATAACTACCGAGTTATAGCGTATAAATTAAGAGGGCGGATTATATGCCAGCTTGAGAAAGGTTGTCAACGGATTATTCTAAAATAATCAAATACTGATTAGAAGATCCGCTCCCTTGGTAGGGCGCTAGAAAAATGGCGCAGTTTTGTGGCATTTTTGCCATCAATTTTTGAAATAACTCAAATAAAACATGCTTTTACAGCAAATATTGAATGTTTTTTTGAGGATAATTGCAAACCAGTGCTATATTAGCTCAGGTTTTTACTTTCTGCATAAGCCATATATTAAAATAATTTGCATGCTTTCAGGCATATACAAGGTTAAAAAACAGCCGTTTTTTCTTGCCGCATGGTGGCCATGGGTATTTGCTTCCCTGTTATTTGGATCCACTACGATTTCGCAAGCGGCCGAACTAAATAGCATCAGCATTGAATCCGGCCCCGGCCAGCCATTACTGGCACAGCTATCCCTTAACCATGTCACCCCAGACACCGATATCAGTTGCTTCAGCCTAAAACAATCTCCCGCTGATGCACAAGTAAATTTGGAATACACCACGCTGGGCAACCAGCAAGCATCATTGATTCTGTGGTCGGAAAGCGTCATCGCCAGCGTGCAATCGCTCACCCTCATCGATCGCTGCCAGCACACCCAGCAGACATTGACCATACACGCTGACAATACAGTCACAGTCTCTAATGCTACCCCACCCAAGGAGTCCATACCGCCCGCCACTCAGGGGGTAACAGCTGTCACGGAAGAAATACCTTCTGAACCGGTACCAACGATTCCGGTTGAAGCCTATACCGCACTGCAGGCGCAAATTAACGAGTTGCAGGACGGCTTTAAGCAACTACAAACGAAGTCGGATATGTTATACGCCAGCAACCTGGCGCAAGCCAACATATTGGCCTCCTTAAAAACCCAACTCACGCAGTTGCAAAACGAAAACCACTTATTGCGTACCCTTGTGATGGCATTGGGATTTGGCCTGATTGCCAGTGGATTTTTCTTCGCAGACTGGTTACGCAGAAACTCAGCCGCTCCCAAAGTGATCAAGTCACGTAAACTCCAGAATAGTGGATCGTCCAGTAGAACTGACACTGCCACCGGGCCCGCGACTCGGCCAGGTCAACATTTCACCCCCACCATGCACCCAGAAAGTCTTCAGGCAACCAATCCGGCCACGCAACCACCGTCCCAGGGCAAGTCTACCAGCCGCCTCAAGTCGGTACCCATGCATGCGAATGATGATACTGTCGCGCCATACCTGGTTCCGCAAAAACTCAGCTCACAGCAAAGTACACAAGCAGTGATGCAGGATGCATCGCGTTTGTTTACACATGGACGTGTGAACCAGGCGATAGAGCACTTGCAGCAACACCTGACTCAGCACCCCAAATGCTCCCCCTGGATGTGGCTGTATCTGTTGGATTTGCTATCCAAGGAAGGCAAGCAGCAAGAGTTTGATATCGTCGCCGGCGAGTGCCGCAAACATTTCAATTTGAATGTGGAACGCTCACCAGACTTGAAACAACAAGGGATTGAATCTTTTCCACGGGTCATGAAGGCCCTGCAGCAGGCCTGGGGAACTCCACAAGTGATTGCCCTGATTGACGATCTGGTTTACAACACACGCCTGGTGCCCCGCATGGGCTTTGAACGTAGCGTATTTGAAGACTTGATGCTATTAAAGGAAATTGCCTGCCAGACACAAAACTTGCCAGCTGTCCCACCGGCACCAAACTCTGCTCGCCAGGGGGAAGAGCCCCTCAGCGGCAATTTGCGTGAGCTGCAACAACTATCAGAAGACATCTATATTCTGGCGCCAGCCGAACATACACCTTTCCAGTATTGGACGGATTTCACATTCGAGCTTGATGAGACCTCTACCTTACGTAAATCAGCCTAACCAATAGGCAGCAGCAATCCCGGCTGTGAGCGCCGCGCCAATCCAGACATTTTCCAGGAATGCTTTAAAACACTCCCTAGGCTGGCGATGCCGGATAAGCGTATACTGCCGCACCACTTGAACGGCAGCAGCGGCCCAGCCCAGCCAGAAAGGCCATCCCAGGGCCATCTCACGCGCCACCCCCGCAAGTATCAGCAGCATGGCAACAAAACACGCCATCACGGCCAGCACATCAAAACGGCCAAACGTAATCGCCGAAGAGCGAATACCTATCTTGAGGTCGTCTGCCCGGTCTACCATGGCATAAGCGGTATCATAAGCTACCGACCAAAAAACATTAGCCAGTAACACCCACCAGGCAATGGCAGGCACCATTCCCTGCAAAGCCACAAAAGACATGGGGATACCAAAACCGAAAGCAATGCCAAGATAAGCTTGCGGAATTGCAAAGAAGCGTTTGGTATAAGGATAGCTTACTGCCAGAAACAAGGCCGGAACAGACCATTCCACCACTTCCCAGCCCAGCGTACATACCAGCAAAAATGCAAGTAGTGTGAGGCTCAAGGCCACGGCATAAGCCTCTTTTACGGAAATCTCACCAGTTGCCAGCGGGCGGAGTTTCGTCCTCGCAACCGAGCCATCCCAGTGCCGGTCAGCAATATCATTGAGCGCACAGCCAGCCGAGCGCATCAATATTGTCCCCAGTACAAACACCGTCACCGCCCACGGCTGGGGTGACCCTTGTCCTGCAATCAGCAGGCCCCACAAAGTGGGCCAGAGCAACAGCCAGATGCCTATCGGTTTATCAAGGCGGGTCAGTCGGTAATAAGCATGCCATTTAGCGGGCAATTGCATAGGCACCTGTTTCTGATGAGTCATTCTGACTGGGCTGATGGACACAAGCTGGCAAAAAGACTTCTGTCACCAGCAAACGATAATGCCGCAAACTGAATAATGAACGCCTGGCCCATAACATTTGTGGTCGAGCTGATGGAAAATAGCAGCAAAGGGCTTGGCGTAGCGAATGCTTGACGGGTAACTTACGATAATGCAAACGCCCTCGGCTCACCCTGGCATCAGCAAACAGCGAGGCGCCCAAAGGCACACGGCCAATACTACGCAACCCGTGCCAGGCACCTCGCAAATCCTTGCGCGAGATCACGCTATGCGCAAACACCTGCGGCCGCCCCTCTCCCATGAGCATGACCTCACGTACCCAGGCACGAGTGGCTGCTGGCAAATGCAATAATGCCTGCTCATCCATATTTGGCTTACGCCAAGCTTGAGAAAGTACCTGCACTGAGAAGTCCGGATAGTTCCGTTTGAGCCTTGCCGTTAAAGAACCTCTTTCCTGTAACCAGGGGCGCAATGCCAGCTGGCCAACGATACGAGGTTGCCACCTGGAATCATAGCGAAATTGCATTCTGTGCATAGACTAGTGCGGCAATGGGAAGGTTTTAGGCAACCACACCCACAACTGGCCTTGCTGGCGCATGGCGCCTGCCAGCTTGCCAGCGGCTTCGCCTTCCCCCCAATACACATCCGCGCGCACGCCACCTTTAATGGCACCTCCGGTATCCTGCGCCAGCATCAACTGCTGTAAGGGTTCCTGTGTATTTGGATAAGTACTGGCAAGAAAAACAGGTGCACCGAGTGGAATATAAAATGGGTCTACCGCGATACTACGCGAAGCTGTCAAAGGCACACCAAGCGCGCCCAACGGGCCAGATAGTCCTGCAGGTAATAATTTAAAAAACACGTAACTGGGATTCGCGTCCAGCAAAGCGCGTAACTGGTCAGGATGCTGTTGTCCCCAATTCTTGATGCCCTGCATGGAAGCCTCGCTCGCCACCATCTCGCCGCGTTCGACCAACAGCTTGCCTATCGACTGGTAAGGATGACCGTTCTGGTCAGCGTAACCCACAGGCAAGCGTTCACCGCTTTCCAGTTCAACGATGCCCGAACCCTGCACTTGCAGGAAAAAGGCTTCTACGGCATCGTTCACCCACAATAATTCATTTCCCGCCAGCGGTGACTGGCTCTGTTCAATTTCTGAACGTGTGTAATACGGCACAAGCGACTGCCCTTGCACACGGCCACGTACACGCTTGTATTTAAGCTCAGGAAACAATGCCGATAAATTGACCGTTATCAGGTCTGCAGGGACTTTATACAGTGGCACCGGATAACGGGAACTCGGATTGCGTGCACCTTTCAACACTGGCTGGTAATAGCCTGTGATCAACCCTTGTTGTCCACCATCAACCTGCTGCGTTTGGTAAACATTGAAATATTGTTGCCAGTAAGCCTGGATGGCAACCGGGTCTTCAGCCCTGACAGTGAGGGCGGACTGGCACACGGCTTGCCAGTCCGTTTTATTCTTCAACCCCTGGCAGCTTTGCAACCATGCCTGCCAGCTGGCCGCCCAATCTTCGTTTGCCAGACCCGGCACATCAGTCCAGCTGGCATTTTTGAGCAGTGCATACGGTTGTGCGGGTGGTGCAACTGTGGCCGCAGCCGGCTTTTCAGGTGCTGGCGCTTTGCCAGGCACAGAGGGCTGGCGCGTGGAGGGCACGCTTTGACAACCAGCCAGCCATAATGCAGCTAGCAGTACCAAGCATTGACGGAGATTGAAAAAGTGATTGATGCGTATCAATTGAAGTGATTTCATTAAAAGCATTTGGTAGGCATAGCATCAATGCAGGCCAGCCGCCTGATGCAGCCAAAACGTCGGGATATCGACCTCAAACCAGTGACCGTCCACAGCCACCATTTGGTATGTGCCATACATTTCGCCACTCGGTGTACTGAACATGACACTGCTGGTATAGCTGTACTCAGCACCAGGCGCCAGCAACGGCTGTTCGCCGACAACGCCTAATCCTTTTACCTCGCGCACCTGTTGCAGTGCATCAGTAATCACCCAGTGGCGGCTGATGAGTTGTGACGAAATTTTGCCTGTATTACGGATCGTGATGGTATAAGCATACACATACTGCGCTGCCTCAGGTGAAGATTGCGCCTCAAGGTACTCGGTCACTACCGACACTTCACATGCGTATATTCCCTGATCTGTCACGTCTAACCTATCATGCCTGTGGTGGGGGAACTGGGGCTGGCTGAATACAGTTTTTTCGCCATCCGCCCGGCCAGGAATGACTCACGTCCGGCCTCAATTGCTTTTTTCATGGCACTGGCCATCAGGACAGGATCGCGCGCTGCAGCAATCGCCGTATTCATCAACACTCCGGCACACCCCAGTTCCATGGCAATTGCGGCATCCGATGCGCAACCCACGCCCGCATCTACCAGCACAGGAATTTTGGCGTTTTCAATAATAATCTGCAGGTTCCACGGGTTTAAAATCCCCATGCCGGAACCAATCAATGAGGCCAGTGGCATCACGGCCACACAGCCAATGTCTTCCAGTTGTTTGGCGATAATCGGGTCATCCGAGGTATACACCATCACCTCAAAACCTTCCTTGACCAAGGTTTTGGCTGCTGCAATGGTTTCTGTCACATTGGGGTATAGCGTATTCGGATCACCTAGCACTTCCAGCTTGACCAATTTATGATCATCCAGCAACTCGCGCGCCAAGCGCAAGGTTCTTACAGCCTCCTCTGCGCTGTAACACCCGGCCGTATTAGGCAAATAGGTAAATTCACTGGGCGGCAAATAATCCAGCAATGAAGCTTCGTTGGCGTTCTGGCCAATATTCGTCCGGCGGATAGCCACTGTGATAATTTCAGCACCACTGGCATCAATCGCAGCACGCGTCTGCGCAAAATCCTTATATTTACCGGTACCCACCAACAGGCGAGATTGATAACTCTTACCTGCGATTACCAAAGCGTCACTCATATTCAAAACTCTCTATTCACTCTTTTCAGCCGCAATCACCTTGCACCGCAACTAACCGCCACCAACGGCACCCACAATTTCCAATTTATCATCCGCCTGCAATTGCACTTGTGCAAACTGGCTGCGCGGCACAATATCGCCGTTACGTTCAATGGCAATGCGTTTGCCAGTCAACTGCATATGCTCAACCAGTGCCATGATACTCATGGCTTCTGTCGGCAGCGGCATGGCTTTACCGTTGACAAAAATTTGCATACTGCGTTTCATTCACGATTAATCAAACCGGTATTTTACGAAAATTCAGTGGTTTTGGCTTTAATGTTTTTAGTATGCGCCTTTATTTCGCACCTGAGGCAAAGCCTTGTCATCCAAACCTGATTGTCATGCGTTGAAATTAGCAAACATGGCACCATGTTTGCTTGTATGTTGCAGCAATACAAATATGTCGTACGAAATTGACAAGTTTGGTCATTACGGCAGATTACGCATTGCTGGGCAAGGAACTTTTTGTTAATTTGGGCGCCACATGCACGACGAACACAATTCGTCGACTTGACCCCGAAATATTGAAATCCCAAAAGGAAGATTGAAATGCAGATTGTAGAGTCATACCAACCAGCTTCGTCCCAGCATTTTTTAGTGGACGAAATTTATGCACCAAGCTTGAAACCCACCGCTGCAAACCTGGCTACCTCCAAGGCAGCTGCTCAAGCGCAACAACACCTGAAAGCGATCACTGAGTTACACCGTTTTCTGGAATCCAGCTGCGACTGCGTTTAATTACGCACTTCAAGTTGGCGCAAGACCCGATATCGGGTCACGCTTTTTAACTTAACGCATTAGCTAATTGCGTTAATCAGAATAATCCGTACACAGAAGAATTATCTTTGTGATTAAGGCATTATCCCCTCATCAGGCCGTATAGCCTAATAAAAAAGATGGCGACCAGCGCCATCTTTTTGTTTTTTCTGCCTCCAGGCACCCGACAGGATGCCCACGACCACACTATTCAATCGTCAATTGCGGACGACCTGCTTCTGGCCAATCGAGGTGGAAGAACTGGCCACGTGGCTGGTCTTTACGCTCATAAGTATGTGCGCCAAAGTAGTCACGCTGGCCTTGCAGCAAGTTAGCTGGCAAATCAGCACTTCTGTAACCATCGTAGTAAGCCAGCGCCGCAGCAAAACCTTGCGCGGGGATACCGTTGGTCACTGCCAGCGCAATCACTTTACGCCAGCCAGCCTGCCCTTCGTTCATGGCATTTGTGAAATAAGGGTCCAGCATCAGGTTTTTCAAACGTGAGTTCAATGCGTAAGCATCAGTGATTTTTTGCAGGAAGCGCGCACGGATGATACAACCACCACGCCAGATCTGTGCGATCTCACCGAAGTTGAGTTTCCAGTTGTAAGCCACCTGCGCTTTGTCGATGAGCTGGAAGCCTTGTGCGTAAGCGCAGATTTTGGAGCAATACAAAGCATTCCTGATCGCCTCAATAATACCTGCCTTGTCTTTCTCTTGCACGATGGCTGGCCCCTTGAGGATCTTGCTCGCTTCTACACGCTCTTCTTTCAAGCTGGACAAGGCACGCGCATACACGGCAGCTGCAATCGCGTTGGCTGGTGCACCCAACTCCAGCGCGTTGGCGGCCGTCCACTGGCCGGTACCCTTCTGGCCTGCTGTATCCAGGATATTGTCGACTAGGAAACCTTTGCCTGAGGGGTCTTTCTGTTGCAGGATATCTGCCGTGATTTCAATCAGGAAGCTGGACAGCTCGCCCTTGTTCCACTCGGCAAATACTTTACCAATTTCGTCTGCTGGCATGCCGAGCAGGTTTTTCATGAGCCAGTAGGCTTCGCAGATCAATTGCATATCGATGTATTCGATACCGTTGTGCACCATTTTCACATAGTGACCTGCGCCGTCCGGGCCGATATATTCAGCACAGGAAAAGCCGCCTTCTACCGGTTTGCCGGGAGTGCCGCCTTCTAATGGCGTACCGGTAACAGGATCCACCTTGGCGGCAATATCACGCCAGATGGGCTCCAGGCTAGCCCAGGCCTTGCGCGTGCCTGAGGGCATCAGCGATGGGCCGAAACGGGCACCGGTTTCGCCACCGGAAACACCTGAGCCAATAAACTCAATGCCTTTGGCGGCCAGCTCTTTTTCACGGCGGATGGTGTCGGTCCACAGCGCATTACCGCCATCAATAATAATGTCGCCCTGCTCCAGGAAAGGCAGCAAAGCGTTAATCGTTACATCGGTCGCGCTACCGGCTTTTACCAGCAACACAATCTTGCGAGGACGCTTGATGCTCAATACAAAAGACGCCAGGTCGGCATGACCCACCACACGCTCGTGGGAAGGCTCATTCTTTTTGCACTCCTCGATGAAGTTCAGCATTTTTTTCGGATCACGGTTATAGACCGCGATGGTATAGCCGTGATCAGCAATGTTAAGCGCCAGGTTTTGGCCCATCACTGCCAATCCTACCAATCCAATATCCGCATTTTTTGTAGTCATAGTTATCTCTAATAAATGGTTAATTTAGTTGAAAAAAAGCACAGGCTTTTGGCCTGTGCTTGGACTAGGGTATGTATTGAACATTCCATGCGAGCTGCGCTAAGAGTCGCAACAGGCATAAGACATTCAGCACCATAGTTTTCTTTACCTCAAGTGATTGAGTCTTCGCTTACTTGAGTACGTTACCGAACATTTGCAAGGTCAATTGATATCCAATGTTGACCAACTGCGCATCGTAACGTTCACCTTCATCGCGCATAAAGGCGTGTTGCCCATTGAACTCATGCCAGGTGTAGTGCAGTCCCGGCACTGCCGCAAAGCGGTTGTACAGCTCGGCGCGCTTGTCGCCAGGAATATGTGGATCCTGCTTGCCCCAGATCATGAGCAACTCGCCCTTGATCTCGTTGATGCGATCCATACTGTGCTGGCCTGGCTTGTTAGGAATAATGTTGGTGTGCAAATCGGTGGCATAGAAACAGGCCGTCGCCTTCACTTCTGGCTGTAATGCAGCACGGAAAGCCAGGTGACCACCGATACAGAAGCCAGCAGCCCCCAGGTTGCCGTCATACCAGGATTGCGCATTCAGGTAATCAATCATCGCGCGGTTGTCCGTGTCGTAAGCTTGTACGTCCTTGGCCATTTTATCGGCATTGCCTTTGTCACGGCCAGCATCGTCATAGCCCAATACCGTGCCGATCGGATTTAACTCATGAAACACTTCCGGCACCAGCACTGCGTAGCCATGGCCAGCCAAAAAGCGCGCAGCGCGTTCAATCGGGCCAGTCTGCTGGAAGATCTCGGAATAAAACAAAACCGCAGGCACCTTGCCATCGTGTTTTGGACGATGAACATACGTACGCATCACCCCGGTTGGAGTGTTCAAATCGACGATTTCGCTTGTAATCAGCATGGTAAATCCTTAGACAATCAAAAATATCGGCTATTCTAGCGCTGTTTGCATGGCATTTCACGGGTAATATGGCCTTGAATGTGAATTTTTTGCATTTTTTGGGCTGAAAATGAATCACACTCATTGAGTGACAATGCGATATCTGGAGTGCTTATGCGCCATTCATCTTATATATATTTGCTGTCAGTATGCTTACTACTTGCACGTACCGCGCTTGCTGAACCAGATCACGAACTGGTTTACCGCCTCAAAGCCTCTGTGGTCAAAGTCCATGCCATGACCGCCAGTGGCGGGCATGGCGTCGGCAGTGGTGTGGTGGTGGATAAAGATACCGTGGCCACCAACTGCCATGTACTAGCCAACAGTAGTGGCATCAGCATTTCCAAATTTGGCGATAGCATCAGTCCGACAGGCATGATTGCCGACTGGCGACATGATATCTGCCTGCTTAAATTCCAGTATCTTGAATTACCCGCTGTCAAAATGGCTTCTGCAGCATCATTACATTACGGCGATGAAGTCTTTTCCATCGGCTTTCCTGGTGGCCCACCCAAACCGCAAACCATTAGCGGCAAGGTGCGCGCTTTATACCCTTATGATGACAGTCTGATTGTGCGTACAGACGCCGCGTTTGTCATGGGCTCGAGTGGCAGTCCCACCTTTAACCAGGCGGGCGAACTAATTTCTTTAAGCACGTTTAAAAGCCCGGGCAAACAGGCTTATTTTTATAGCGTACCTGTCGAATGGATAGGAGCACTCATTCATAAAGAGGCGGCAACCACTACCGTACCTGCTGAACCTCCTTTCTGGGATTTGCCTCTGGAAGCCAGGCCTTACTGGATGCAAGTGGTCCAGCCTTACCAAAGTGGCGACTGGTCATCGTTAGAAAAGATTGCCCGTTTATGGCTCACCCAACAACCCACCTCATCAGAAGCGTTTTTTTACCTCGCCAGCGCATTGCACGGGCTAGGCAAATTGAATGAAGCACAGCAGGCGTATGAACGCGCGACTACCTTGCAGCCTGCGCATATTGATGCCTGGAGCGGCCTCGCCCTGCTGGCGCAACAAACACAGCAGCCTGCCCTCCTGGCCAGCGCCGAGCAACATATCCAACTGCTGGACAAACAAGCCTGGCCGGATGTACAGCAGCGCCTGCAAGAGGTCCGCTAGCATCATCAAGCGTGGCAGCTCTGATAGAATACGGTTTTTTGATGTTTACCAGATTGCATACTTATGACCTCTCGCAACCAGCAACTGTTTGAAAAATCCCAGCAACTGATTCCCGGTGGCGTCAACTCACCGGTCAGGGCTTTCCGTAGCGTGGGGGGCACACCGATTTTTTTCAAAAAAGGACTGGGCTCCAGGTTGTGGGATGCAGATGGCAAGGAATACATTGATTACATCAACTCCTGGGGGCCGATGATTTTAGGCCATGCGCATCCTGAAGTGATCGCCGCCGTACAACAAGCAGCCGCCAACAGCCTGAGTTTCGGCGCGCCGACTGGCCTTGAACTCGAAATGGCCGAACTGATTAATACACTGGTACCCAGCATGGAGCAAGTCCGCCTGGTCAGTAGCGGCACTGAAGCCACCATGAGCGCCATCCGCGTGGCGCGTGGATTTACCAAACGTAACAAAATCATCAAATTTGAAGGCTGTTACCACGGCCACGCCGATGCTCTGCTCGTTAAAGCCGGTTCCGGCCTACTAACGTTTGGCGAGCCAAGTTCCGCTGGCGTGCCGCCAGAAGTGGCCGCTCATACGCTGACACTGGATTACAACAATACGCAAATGCTGAAAGACACCTTTTCCAGCATTGGTGATGAAATTGCCTGTGTGATTCTGGAGCCTGTGGTTGGCAATATGAACCTGATTGTCCCGCACCAGGAGTTCCTGCAAACCTTGCGTGAACTCTGTACAAAACACGGCACGGTATTGATTTTCGATGAAGTCATGACTGGTTTCCGCGTGGCACTGGGCGGCGCACAAGCCTTGTATGGCATCACACCAGACATGACCACCTTGGGCAAAGTGATCGGTGGCGGTTTGCCTGTTGGTGCCTTTGGTGGTCGCAAAGACATCATGAGCGTGCTGGCACCCTTGGGTCCGGTCTATCAGGCCGGCACACTGTCTGGCAACCCGGTAGCAGTGACTGCAGGCCTGACGACGCTGAAACTGATCCAGGCGCCAGGTTTTTACGATCAACTAACCGCGCAAACAGCCAAGCTCATGGATGGCTTGAAACAAGCGGCACAAAAAGCAGGCGTGACGTTCAGCGCCCAAAGCGTGGGTGGCATGTTTGGCCTCTATTTCAGTGCCAGCAACCCGACCAGTTATGCCGAAATGATGCAGGCTGACAAAACGGCCTTTAACAAATTTTTCCATAGCATGCTGGATAGCGGCATTTATTTGGGCCCATCAGCGTTTGAAGCTGGCTTTGTGTCGGCCGCGCATACGGAGGCCGATATTGAACAAACTGTACAGGCGGCAACCTCCGCATTTGCTGGCTTGTAATACATACTTAGACAATGATGAATACCTGCCACACCATTCGAGAGGCTGTGGCAGGCATCTGTGTCACTTTTTTGTAACGGGCTAGCCTCCTCATCTTTCAGACGAAAGAAAATGCTTGCCTATAATACATCGGCCTTTTCTTAACAACCAACCCTTCCGCCTCACTTTCCTACACCCCAATTACCACCAAACACACCCGCAGAATCTTCACTGCAACACACTCAGTCACGTTTTAAATTTGTAAATAAAAACCATTCTCAATTGAAATGCAAAAAAAGTTTTATGCGCCATTTAACGCATGCTAAACAATTGAAATTGCTAAACTTTAACGGTATCATTGAAGGTTCCTCCAAATGTTTTGTAAGTGAAGAATCTGGCAATGGACATGCAGTCTGACAACAACGTGATGAGTGCTTCTCAAGATACCGCAACCGCTCTGGACGACCAGTTTGGTTTAGCTCCGCAATCCCAGGGTTTATATGACAGACGCCACGAGAAAGATAGCTGTGGCGTAGGTTTTGTCGCCCATATTAAAGGCCAGAAAAGCCATGATATCGTCGCCAAGGGCCTGCAGCTGCTGGATAACCTGACCCATCGCGGCGCGACCGGTTACGACCCCAAGCTGGGTGATGGTGCAGGTTTGCTGATGCAAATGCCTGACACCTTCATGCGTGAAGAAGCCGCTAAACTGGGCATGACATTGCCAGCTGCCGGTCAATATGCGGTTGGCCAGGCCTTTTTGCCGCAAAATGCAGACAATCGCGCCAAATGCGAAGCCATTTTTGCGCAGATCATCGCCGAAGAAAATCAAACGCTGCTGGGCTGGCGGGATGTACCTGTCGACAACAGCAACATTGCGGATGCTGCGCGTGCGGTTGAGCCGACGATGCGCCAGGTATTTATTGCCAGCACGGTTGCCGATAACAACGCTTTTGAGCGTAAATGTTTTGTGATCCGCAAGCGGATCGAGCATGCAATTCGTGCGCTGAATCTGCAAGACAAAGCCCAGTTTTACATGCCCTCTTTCTCATCCCGCACCATTGTCTACAAGGGCATGCTGCTGGCAAATGAAGTGGGCGTTTACTACAAAGACCTCAAAGACGAGCGCGTTGTCTCTGCACTGGCGCTGGTACACCAACGCTTTTCTACCAACACCTTCCCTGCCTGGGACCTGGCACATCCATTCCGCATGATTGCGCACAACGGTGAAATCAACACCGTGCAGGGCAACGTCAACTGGATGACCGCCCGTCACGAAACGATCAAGTCTGCCGTGTTGGGTGAAGACCTGGAAAAACTGTGGCCACTGATTGTAGAGGGCCAGTCTGACTCTGCCTGCTTTGACAACTGTTTGGAATTGCTGGTGGCTGGCGGCTATAGCCTGCCTCACGCCATGATGATGCTGATTCCGGAAGCCTGGAACAACAACCCACTGATGGATGAAGACCGCCGCGCATTTTATGAATACCACGCTGCGATTATGGAACCATGGGATGGCCCGGCTGCCGTTGCGTTTACTGACGGCAAAATGATTGGTGCCACGCTCGACCGTAACGGTTTGCGTCCTGCGCGCTACCTGGTGACTGAAGATGACATCGTCATGATGGCGTCTGAAATGGGTGTCATTACCTTCCCACAAGAAAAAATCGTCAAAAAATGGCGCTTGCAACCGGGCAAAATGTTGCTGATCGACATGGAGCAGGGCCGCATCATCGACGATGAAGAAGTTAAAACCGAATTGGCCCAGGCGAAACCTTACCGCCAATGGATTGAGCAAACACGTTTCCACCTGGCTGAATTACCAAGCGTAGGCGCGGGCGAAATCAGCCTGAAGGCTGATTTGCTGGATACTCAGCAAGCGTTTGGCTACTCACAGGAAGACCTGAAGTTTGTATTGCAGCCGATGATAGACAACGGCGAAGAAGGCTCTGGCTCTATGGGTAACGACGCGGCATTGCCAGTGTTGTCCAACAAAGCCAAAACCTTGTACAACTACTTCAAGCAGTTGTTTGCCCAGGTGACCAACCCGCCAATTGACCCGATTCGTGAAGAGCTGGTCATGTCTTTGGTAACATTTATTGGCCCTAAACCTAACCTGTTGGCAGTAGATGAAACCAACCCGCCATTACGTTTGGAAAGTAGCCAACCAGTATTGAGCCTAGATGGCCTGGAAAAACTCAAACAAATCGAAACGCTGACCAAAGGCCAGTTCAAGTCTATCGTGCTGGACCTGACTTACGATGCGGCCAACGGCAAAGACGGCATGAAGCAAGCGCTGGACATCTTGCATGACCAGGCAGAAAAAGCCGTTCACGACGGTTACAACGTATTAATCCTGTCTGACCGTGCCGTGTCGGCCAGCCGCATCGCGATTCCAGCCTTGCTGGCCTGTTCCGCGACGCATGAATTCCTGGTCAAAGCTGGACTGCGTACCAGCACAGGCCTGGTCATTGATACCGGCTCTGCACGTGAAGTGCATCACTTTGCCCTGCTGGCCGGTTACGGCGCTGAAGCCGTCTGCCCATGGCTGGTGTATGAAACCATGAAGACATTGACCAGCGACGTTGAAAAAGCTGGCAAGAACTTCGTTAAGGCGATCGGCAAAGGCTTATACAAAGTCATGTCCAAAATGGGCATTTCGACTTACCAGTCTTACTGTGGCGCACAGATTTTTGAAGCCATTGGCTTGAATAGCCAGTTTGTAAACGACTACTTCACTGGCACTGTCAGCCAGATTGAAGGCATAGGCCTGGAGCAAGTTGCCGAAGAAACTGTACGCATGCATCAACAGGCTTTCGGTAATGATCCTGTGCTATCCAACGCACTGGAAGCAGGTGGCGAGTACGCCTTCCGCGTGCGTGGTGAAGAACACTTGTGGACACCGATGTCCATCAGCAAATTGCAAAATGCGACCCGCACTGGCAAATACGAAACCTACAAAGAATATGCTGCACTGATTAACGACCAGACCCGCCGTCATATGACCTTGCGCGGCCTGTTCGAAATTAAATCCGCAGGTAAAGCGATTCCACTGGATCAAGTGGAGTCCGCCAAGGAAATCGTCAAACGCTTTGCGACGGGCGCCATGTCCCTGGGTTCTATTTCCACTGAAGCGCACGCCACGTTGGCAATCGCCATGAACCGTATTGGTGGTAAATCCAACACTGGCGAAGGCGGTGAAGACGTTAAACGCTTTATTCCGGTACAAGTAGATTCCAGCATTGCCAAAGTGTTGGGTTCTGACCTGATCGAGGCCGATGTGGCCCTAAAAGCAGGCGATTCCCTGCGTTCACGCATCAAGCAAGTGGCTTCCGGCCGCTTTGGCGTCACCGCAGAGTACCTGTCTAGCGCTGACCAGATCCAGATCAAAATGGCGCAAGGTGCCAAGCCTGGTGAAGGTGGTCAGTTACCTGGTCACAAGGTTTCACCATACATTGCGAAATTGCGTTTCTCTGTGCCTGGCGTGGGCTTGATTTCACCACCGCCACACCATGACATTTACTCCATTGAAGATCTGGCACAGTTGATTCACGATTTGAAAAATGCCAATCCTAAAGCGTCTATCTCTGTCAAACTGGTGTCTGAAACCGGGATTGGTACAGTCGCTGCAGGTGTTGCCAAAGCCAAGTCCGATCACATTGTGGTCGCAGGCCACGACGGTGGTACGGGTGCTTCACCGATTTCATCCATCAAGCATGCTGGTACGCCATGGGAATTAGGTTTGGCCGAAACCCAGCAAACCCTGGTCTTGAACCAGTTGCGTGGCCGCGTGGTGGTACAGGTGGATGGCCAGATGAAAACTGGCCGCGACGTGCTGATTGGCGCCCTGCTGGGTGCCGATGAGTTCGGTTTTGCCACTGCACCACTGGTGGTTGAAGGCTGTATCATGATGCGTAAGTGCCACCTGAACACCTGCCCGGTTGGCGTCGCGACGCAAGATCCCGAGTTACGCAAGAAATTTACCGGCCAGCCTGAGCATGTGGTGAACTACTTCTTCTTTGTGGCTGAAGAAGTGCGCGAACTGATGGCCAGCATTGGGATTGCCAAGTTTGATGACCTGATTGGCCGTGCAGACTTGCTGGACATGAAAGCGGGTATTGAGCACTGGAAAATCAATGGCCTGGACTTCAGCAAGGTATTCCACTTGCCAGACATGCCAGCCAGCGTCTCACGTAAGAACAATGACGTGCAGGACCATGGCTTGGTAAAAGCGCTGGACAACAAATTGATTGAGCTGGCTAAACCAGCCCTGGAAAAAGGCGAAAAGGTCAGCATTGACCTGCCAATCGTAAATACCAACCGTACCGTAGGTACCATGCTGTCTCATGAAGTGGCGAGCCGGTATGGTCATGATGGTTTGCCAGATGGCACCATCAGCGTTAAGTTTACTGGTACCTCCGGCCAGAGTTTCGCCGCATTCCTGGCCAAAGGTATTACCTTTGAATTAACGGGCGAAGGTAACGACTACGTAGGTAAAGGCCTGTGTGGTGGCCGCATCATTATCAAACCACCAGCAACCTTCCGCGGCTTGTCATTCGAGAACATCATTGTCGGTAACACTGTCATGTATGGCGCCACTACTGGCCAGAGCTTCTTCAGTGGCGTAGCTGGCGAGCGCTTCTGTGTACGAAACTCAGGCGCAACTGCAGTGGTCGAAGGCGTGGGTAACCATGGCTGTGAATACATGACTGGCGGTACCGTGCTGGTGCTCGGTCAAACCGGCCAGAACTTCGCAGCCGGCATGAGTGGTGGCATCGCTTACGTGTATGATATCGACGGCCAGTTCGCTCAGCGCTGCAACATGAGCATGGTGTCTCTGGAAAAGGTCGAAGCTGCCGAAGCCGACGTTGGCAAAGTGCAACACCTAGGTCAGCCGGATGAAGTCATTCTGAAAGGCCTGATCGAGCAGCATTTGGCACTGACAGGCAGTCCACGTGCCAAAGAGCTGCTGGCTGACTGGCCGGTTTCACGTGCGAAATTCGTGAAAGTATTCCCTAACGAATACAAACGTGCACTGACCGAAATGGCTGCAGCTTCTGCCAAACAAGCCGCTTAATCGTTTTTGTTAATTGAATGCCCCGCCTAAAAGCGGGGCCTTGTTAAGGTTGCGCGTGAACGACGCAACAGGGAAGAGATGATTTCACATGGGTAAAGTCACAGGTTTTATGGAGTTTGACCGTCTGGCAGAAGAAAATCTGCCAGTGAAAGAGCGCGTCAAAAACTACAAAGAGTTCGTCCTGCATTTGACAGACGACCAGGCCAAACAGCAAGGTGCCCGCTGCATGGATTGCGGCATCCCTTTCTGTACCACTGGCTGTCCGATCAACAACATCATTCCAGACTGGAATGACCTGGTATATCACCAGGACTGGCGCACCGCGATTGACGTGTTGCACTCCACCAACAACTTCCCTGATTTTACCGGCCGTATTTGCCCGGCACCATGTGAAGCAGCCTGTACGCTCAACATTAATAACGATGCCGTCGGAATAAAATCCATCGAGCACGCGATTATCGACAAAGCTTGGGAAAACGGTTGGGTCACACCACAGATCAACCCAAACAAAACCGGCAAGAAAATTGCAGTGGTAGGCTCAGGCCCGGCAGGCCTGGCAGCCGCACAACAATTAGCACGCGCAGGTCATGAAGTTACCGTGTTTGAGAAAAATGACCGTATCGGTGGCTTGCTGCGCTACGGCATCCCAGACTTCAAACTGGACAAATCCAATATTGACCGCCGCATCGCTCAAATGGAAGCCGAAGGCGTGACCTTCAAGGTCAACCAGAATGTAGGCGAAAACGTGAGTGCCGCTGATCTGGAACGCGATTTTGATGCCGTCATCCTCGCAGGTGGTGCTGAATTACCTCGCGACCTGCCTGTGCCAGGCCGTGAACTGGATGGCGTGCATTTCGCCATGGATTTCCTGACACCAAACAACAAGATGGTGGCAGGTGACAATGTGCCCAACCAGATCAAGGCGACAGGCAAGCACGTGGTGGTGATTGGTGGCGGTGACACCGGTTCTGACTGCGTGGGCACTTCCAACCGCCACGGCGCAGCCAGCATCACGCAATTCGAGTTGATGCCACAACCGCCAGAAAAAGAAAATAAATCCCTGGTATGGCCAAACTGGCCACTCAAAATGCGTACTTCCAGCTCACACGAAGAAGGTGCAGAGCGTGACTGGTCGATCACCACCAAAGAGCTGATCGGCGAGAACGGCAAATTGACCGCACTCAAAGGCGCACGTGTAGAGTGGAAAGACGGCAAAATGGTTGAAGTGCCTGGTTCTGAATTCACCATTAAGGCTGACCTGGTATTCCTGGCCATGGGCTTTGTTTCACCAGTACAAAAAGTTCTGGACGCCTTTGGTGTGGAAAAAGATAATCGTGGCAATGCCAAAGCGACTACTGAAGGTGAAGGCTGCTACAAAACCAGCAAGGCCAAAGTGTTTGCTGCGGGCGATATTCGCCGTGGTCAATCCCTGGTAGTGTGGGCTATCCGTGAAGGCCGTCAGTGCGCACGTGAAGTCGATGCGTTCCTGATGGGCAGCTCTACCCTGCCACGCTAATACAGCGACACCGCAACATGCCTAAAACGCCGATGCCTGTCATCGGCGTTTTTATTTGTCATATCGCAAAAAAACCGCATTCTTTCAGATAAAACAACAGCTTGGCCTTTATAATCATGCTTTTAGATGTTGTTGGCATGAACACAACAATCAACGCAACCGAAACCAGAGCAAATGACCACTCTCCAAAACGACACCTTCTTGCGCGCCCTGCTACGCCAACCTACTGAATACACGCCAGTCTGGATGATGCGTCAGGCTGGGCGTTACCTGCCGGAATACCGTGAAAGCCGTAAAACCGCTGGCAGTTTTATGCAATTATGCCAAAGCCCGGCATTTGCGACCGAAGTGACTCTGCAACCGCTGGACCGTTATCCACAACTAGATGCTGCTATTTTGTTCAGCGACATCCTGACCGTGCCAGATGCCATGGGCTTGGGCTTGTATTTTGAAGAAGGCGAGGGCCCTAAATTTGAGCGGACTTTGCAAGCTGAGGAAGATATCCTCAAACTTGAAGTGCCTGACATGGCCAAGCTGCAGTACGTATTTGACGCTGTCAGTAGCATCCGTAAGGCATTAAATGGCCGCGTGCCCTTGATCGGTTTCTCCGGCAGCCCATGGACACTGGCGACCTATATGGTAGAAGGCAAAGGTGGCACGGACTTCCTGACCACCAAAAAAATGGGATATGCCAGACCAGAGCTGCTACATCGCATTCTGGACATTACGGCACAAACGGTGACTCAGTATCTCAACGCGCAAATTGCTGCGGGTGCCCAAGCCGTGATGATTTTCGACTCCTGGGGCGGCGCACTTTCGCATGACGCTTATACCGAGTTTTCACTCAACTATATGCAAAAAATTGTCTCTGGCCTGACCAAGACAGCCGAAGGCAAAACAGTGCCTAGCATCGTCTTTACCAAAGGGGGCGGTTTGTGGCTGGAAGCACAAGCGGCCATAGGCGCAGATGCCCTTGGGCTGGACTGGACAGTAGACCTTGGTCAAGCGCGCCAGCGCGTGGGTAACAAAGTGGCGCTGCAAGGCAATATGGATCCGGCCATTCTACTGAGCTCACCAGCAGCGATTGAAAAAGAAGTGGCCCGTATACTGGCTAACTACGGAAACGGTCACGGGCATATCTTTAATCTTGGCCATGGCATCACACAGTGGACACCGCCTGAACATGCCGCCTGCATGTTGGAAACACTGCGCAAACTGAGTCCGGCATATCACCAATCGCTCAGTTAAATTAGTAATAAAAAGCCCCGCCAGGTGACGGGGCTTTTTTAATAACCAATAAAGTGTGACTACTTCAGAGACATTCTGGACATGGTCTCATCCTTGTCAATGAATTTGTGCTTGAGCGCACCCAACACATGCACAATCAGCAACACAACCAACAGATTAGCACCAAACTCATGTAACTCCTCATAAGTATGACGCATCGCTTTATCATCCACACCATCAAGAACATGCAATCCAAACCAGTTGATTCCAAACTTGCTGTTCAGTGACATCAACAATCCCGTCAGCGGAATCGCAATCATGAGCAAGTAAAACAAGTGATGCGTACCCGTCGCCAACTTTCGCTCCCAAACACGATAGCTACTCAGCATCACAGGTGGCTTGTGGGTAATTCGCCAATACAGTCTTAACAATACCAGTGCAAACAGTGTGAGACCGACAGATTTGTGAAGATTAAAGTAAAACATGCGTGGACTGCCTGGCTCGGAGAGTTGCCAGGTATAAAGTCCCCAGTCAAACAAGTCGAATGCGATTTGCTTGGGGCCTTCTTTTGGTAAGTCAGTCATATACCAACCCAATCCAATCATGAAGAAAATGGCAAGGGCAATCAGCCAGTGCAAAATAATCGCCACCTTGGTGTAACGCTGGGTTGAACTCATTGAATCTCCTTTGTTGATTGAGGTGACCAGCCTGTGACAGTGGTCACTTTGATGCCACGCATGAATTGTTTATGATGCATGAATCATTCATGGGTGAGCCGTCATGTTATCAAAAATCAACCGTTTTGGTGTGTGTCTTGCATACCTATTTGTAACACTGTGTAGCCAAGCCTGGGCCGAAGACTTTGAATTTAAACAGGTTGCGGACGGTATCTATGTGCATCACGGCAAACATCTCGATATTGATGAAGGCTATCAGGGGGATATCTGTAACCTCGGCGTCATTATCGGCCACGAAGCGATTGCTGTGATTGACAGTGGCGGCAGCAAACATACTGGCGAACAGTTACTCGCCGCCATTCGCCGCATCAGCCCTTTGCCCGTACGCTATGTCATCAACACCCATGTTCACCCTGACCATACCTATGGTAACGCTGCTTTTCAAAATGGCAGCACCCACTTTGTGGGTCACGAAAAATTAGCGACCAACATGCTGCTGCGTAAGGAACAATACGAGAAGCTAAACGCACGGCTACTGGGGGCTGACGGCGCGGCCAGCCCCACCATCCCCCCGGATACACTGGTGCATGCCGAGCAAACACTAGACCTCGGCAATCGCATCTTGCAGCTACAAGCGCGCAAGGTGGCGCATACGCATACCGACCTCACCATTCTGGACACGCAAACCAATACTCTATTTGCCGGTGACCTGCTGTTTGCACAACGGACGCCGGTAGTTGAAGGCGATCTCAAAGGCTTGATTGCCGTGCTGGAACAGATTAATCAGCAACAATACTCGCTCATCGTACCCGGTCACGGACTCGAAAGCAGCGACCAGCAAACCATTATTGGCAACGAATTGCGTTACCTGAACTTGTTATTGGCAGATATCCGTAACAACATTAAAAAAGGGATCAGTATGGAGCAAACCATGGACACCGCCGCCGCCTCTGAGCGCGACAAATGGCAATTATTCGATATTGCCAACCGGCGGAATGTGAATGTCATTTACCCTCAATTAGAGTGGGAATAAACACAAAACTGCCTATAAAAATTTTTTTGCCAGGCCAGTCTGCTGTTTAAGTCCCAAGTTCACCAACCGTGGCGCCAACCCGTTCAACCAGGCAAAAAAACTTTGTGGCTGGCCAATAAACAATTCCTGCTGGTCTTTTTGCAGTGCGCGCACAATCTTTTCTGCAACCTGCTGGGGATCATCAACCGCCTGACCTGAAGCCTGCCACATGGCATTGGTACGCTCATCATTCATTGGCGTCGCAATGGCGCGGGGAGCTATATAGGTAATGCCGATGTTGCTGTCGATCAATTCACGTCGCAACGCCTGGCTAAAGCCATGTACCGCAAATTTGCTGGCACAATACGTCGCAAAATGTGGAAAACCCAAGGAACCAAAGATGGAGCCGATAAATGCCAGGTGCCCACGCCCGCGCTCGACAAAATATTCCACAAATGCCTTGCTCAACAGCAAGGTGGCTGTGACATTGGTGTGGATCATATTATCGATACTCACTTCAGTTTGCTGGGCAAACTCAGTGAATTCAATCACGCCGGCATTATTAATCAATAAATCGACATGCCCCATTTCGCGCAACGATTGCTTTAATACCTGGGCAGCCATATTCGGCTGCGCCAGATCGGCCACCACAATATGTGACTGACCGCCTTGCGCACTCACCTTTTGCTGCAAAGCATGCAATTTAACGGCGTCACGTCCCACCAGGCAGACAATGGCACCTTTCGCACTCAATGCAAGCGATAAAGCCGCGCCCAAACCACCGGTGGCACCCGTGATGACCACATGCAGATCTTTTAATTCCATTGTTTATTACCCCTGACAGCTGGTTAATCTTGGCTCAATGACACGTGTTGAAAGATATCACCATACAACCGGTAAAAGCGTTTGGCCGCATGTATGATCATTTGCTGATCCTCTGTCTTGGTGACCTGGTTCATCAGGCTTTCATAAAATGAGACATGACTGATATCCAGCGAACCATGTGAAAACAGGTAGCTAAATGCTTTCTTTGGCAAGTTTAATGCCTGCATGATTTTTTCACCGGCCTGCGTCGCAACTGCAGTACTGGTGCCTTCCAGCACTAATACCATGCCAAAGAATCCGAGTGGATTCACCCGGTAAATCATATCGTAGGCGTAGGCCACCATCACCTCTGTGCCATGGCAAGCTGCGTCCGCCTCGGTTGCACTGTTGCGCACCGCTTCTTTGTCACCGCCACAGGCTTCGATATCATTGAGTACCCATTCCTGGTGCCCCATCTCTTCTTCAATATATTCACCAATCGCCGTACGCAGCCATTCATACTCACCGCTCAACCGCCCACCACAAGCCATCAGCAATGGCGTCGTATGTTTGACGTGATGATAGGCTTGTGTCAAAAAAGCCTTGTAGGTATTCAAGCTGATATTGCCTTGTGCGCCTTGTACTATCAGCGGCAAGCTCATTAATGCCTGACGCTCAGCTTCAGTTTCATTTAATAATGTCTGATAAAAACTCATTCATATTCCTTCATAGATCGCATGAATGTCGGCTGCATAAGCTTGAACAATCATATCGCGTTTTAACCGGCCATTTGCCGTGAGTTGTCCGTTATGTGGGGTGAAAGGTTGACGGGCAAATACCAGATCGCCTATCTGCGCATAATCCGGCAACTCGAGGTTAGCCCGTGCCACCGCCTGGGCCACCTGCTCGGTGCTGAATTGCGGTTGCGCCACCACCACCGCCACATTAAACGGCCTCGCTTCTCCAATCACACAAGCCTGTAACAATCCGGCCTGGTGTATTAATGTGCTTTCTACCCACTCAGGCGAAACATTGCGGCCAAAGGAGGTAATAAACATATTTTTCTTTCTACCCGAGAGATACCAGTAACCATCAGCATCCTGGTAAGCCAAATCTCCGGTCGCCAGATACCCTTTTTCGTCGAGCACAGGAGCAATATCACCACCAGCCTGGTGGTAGCCCTGATAAATCGCGCCCTTCACCCAGAGCTCGCCGCCATGGTCAACCCGCAACTGCACATGCGGCAAAGGCATGCCGATACTGCCAGGTTTGTGCGATTGCGGTGTATTTAGCGTCACCACAGAGGCGCACTCAGACAAGCCATACCCTTCATACACAGGTAAACCAAGCTGATGCGCCTGCTGAATCAGCGCCGCTGCGACCTTGGCACCACCAACTGCGACAAAGCGCAGATGCGTCAACGGCGGATGTCCCGCCTGCAAATAGGCCACCAGCGCACGTAATAGCTCCGGAATCAGGATAGCCGTTGTTGCCTGGCTGTTTGCCAGGCCTTGGTACAAACGGCTGATCTCAAACTGGCTGCCACTGAAACCCACCTCCTGGCAGGGATAAACAATGACCGTCGCACCGGAAATCAGGCTGGCATACACCCCTGCAACATTCTCAAGCAAGGTCGCCAGCGGCAGCACACAAAAATGGCGATCTGCATGATCAGGCTGCGTTAATAACCGGATCGAATCCGCCACCTGCCACATACTTTGCGCCGTCAGGCTCACGCCTTTGGGCGCACCAGTGGTCCCTGAGGTATACGTGATCTTTTGCGCACTGGAGGCACGATCCTGTGAGTTGAGGCGCATCACTGACACAGCTTTGCCCGCAACGGTCCAACTAGCCAACGACTCACTTGCCGGATAGAGTTGCAGCCAGGCATCCGATGCATCCGTCAATAGCAGACTGACGCCTGCATCCCGTATGGCATGTTGCTTTTGGCTTGCTGAAAAAAAAGCCGGGATAGGCACATTGGTCCAGCCTGCGGCCAGCACGGCCAGATCCAGCACAATCCAGGCCGGGCTGTTATCCATTGCCAACGCAATGCTCGCCGGCTCTGCCAATGTGGTCAACGCAGTAGTCAATGCAGACACTTCAGACACCAGTTCACCATAAGTCAACTGACTGGCCATGCCTTGCAAAGCCAACCGACCAGGATCCCGCTCCGCTTGCAGGGTGATTTCCTGCAGTAGCATTGTTGAAGATTGCTCCATTACAGCGGGTCCGCCACACCACGAATGGCGACAATCTGTGGCGTGTGTTTATAGTAACTGCCCCATTTGGCACGCTCTTCTGTACTTAACCGTTCCGGGTTTGCCATGGCCAGTGGAAACAAATCAACCCCGCCTTTAATCAGGCCATTCTGCAAACTGTGGTGCGCAGTCGCCACTCCCCAGGGTAAATCCATACTCAGGCTATGTTGTATGACGTGTGCAATCAGCACACCGGCATTGCGCGGATTCGCCACTGCCAGATTACCAATACAAGTGATTTCTTCGCGGCGTATGTTTCTTTGCAGTTGACGCGACATCAATTGCTCAATCGGCTCATCGACATACTGTTCCAGAAACAAAGGCTCTTGTGCAGCATTACGCAAGCCAAATGCCGCCATCAGAATTCCGCTGGCATCGCGCAACGCAACTAGTTGCGGCATAAAGTGGCGAACCTCGGCACCATAGACCTGCTTGAATACCGCAGCAATAAATGCCTCCACCTCCCGACGGCAGGGTGCATCACGCTCCACCAGATGGCTGGTGATTTCATTGACCTGGTACCGTTTTGACTGGGCAAACTGCCTGGACTCATAGGCAGAAGACGCATAATAAAAAGCACTGTCAGACTGTGTTTGCAACATTGGTTTTTTCCTTGCCAGATTTTTACTTGCCTAGCTACCTGCAAACCCTGTGCCAGCCATACTTTTTATATATAAATCAATCACATAACTACTTTTCCTTATACAGGCTCCTGCATTTTTTGCAGATTGAGACGAGTAAGCCTTCGATAAAATCCTGCATTTTTTGCAGAAACATAGCCATCCCCTTCTGGCTTCGCTCTTCACCATCATTCCAAAAAGTCTATGCGGATCAATATATTAGCGTGAAAACCTGTGCTCTTTTGAGCCAGTGGCACGCGCTTTGCAAAGTGATTTGCGTTTTCAATAAAAATAAGGGAAGTCGTTTTGAAGCATCCATTCCTGCGCGCCTACGGGCTGTTCTTATTATTAGGCGGGCTGACACAAGCTTTACTCTGGTTATTCGGCGCCGCCTCTCTCGAAGGATTCAAGGATGCCATGCTGGTGACAAGCTTATGGTTAATTCCGCTGTGGTGGCAACCGCAACGCTTGCGTACATTGAGCGCCTTGATTGCACTGATGCTGGGGGTTTCCGCGCTGCCTGGTTTGGCTTATTTCCTGGTATACCGTCAAGAGCTGACGCAGAGCCTGATGATGATTTTGTTCGAGTCCAACCAAAGTGAATCCAAGGAATACCTGCACAATTATTTTTCCTGGTGGATTTTATTAGCCCTGCTGTCCTTTATTACCATCACCATAGCTTACTGGCGCACGCTGCAACCTGCCACGCTCTCTAAAACCAAGGCCACGGTTTATACCTTAGTGGTACTCTTTGTCGCTTTTGCCTCACCGTTAAAACATATTGTTCACGGTCAGTGGTTTTACGCCTACAAAAGTTTTAACAAACACTTTAGCGGTGTTCCGCCGTTCCAATTGGCGTTGGGATACATGAATTACCAGCAGCAACTGGAGGAGGTGAACCAGACCCTGCTGACCATGAACCGGATTCCGCCGCTATCGCAATTATCAGAGCAAGCCAAACCCGGGCCAACCACCGTGGTATTGGTGATAGGCGAATCCACCTCTCGGCTGCATATGAGTTTGTATGGGTATGGCCGGGATACCAACCCCGAGTTGAATAAAATCAGGCACGAGCTGACAGTGTTCGACAATGTATATGCGCCTCGCCCAAACACCATTGAAAGCCTGCAACAGGTGTTGACCTTTGCCGACCAGCTGCATCCTGACGACTACAAGACCAAACCTTCACTGGTGGCCATGATGAAACAGGCCGGTTACCACACCACCTGGATCACCAATCAGCAAACCCTGACCGGGCGTAACACCATGCTGACCACGTTCGCCAAACAGGCTGACAAGCAATACTTCCTGAATAACGAACGCCGACAGAACGCTTACAGCTTTGATGAAAAGGTATTGGACCCGTTTGCTGAAAGCCTCAACGACCCTCATCCGAAGAAGCTGATCATCGTGCATTTGTTAGGCACGCATATGAAGTACAGCTACCGTTATCCGGAAAAGTTTGATGTGTTTAAAACCGCTCAAGGGTTGCTCACAAAAGGCATGGATGAAGAAAAAATCGCATTGATTAACAGTTATGACAACGCCATCCGCTACAACGACTGGATCATGGCCCAGCTGATCTCAATGCTGAAAGCCAAACAACAGCACAGCCTGCTGGTGTACTTTTCTGACCATGGTGAAGATGTGTATGACACTGCCCCACACGACTTCCAGGGCCGTAATGAAGCTGCACCGACGTTGCCTATGTACAGCATACCGCTCATCGTCTGGCATTCGGACAACTGGTTTAATGCCAGGACGATGTTAGCCAATGTGGATACACATGGGCAATACGACAATGCCGATTTGATTTATACCCTGGCTGACCTGGTGGGCCTGTCATTCGATGGCTTCCGCCCGGATGAGAGCATCGTCAATGCGCAATTCTTGCCGGACAGCATCCTGGTGGGTGACCCTCATATCGGCAAATTGCAAACCTTGCCAGGCACAAAGCATTTTCCTGACAGTGAGGTCGCCACGTGGAACGCTGGCTTACCAACACGCGACTAGCCTGGCTATGGTTGTGGCTGGTGCTCAGTGCACTGGCGATCATCGTCCTCGCCAATGACACCACCCTGGATTTAACACTGGCGGATGCCATGTTCGATGTCCGCCGCGGCCAGTTTACCTACCGGCACGCATTCTTTTACGACACGGTCATGCACGGCTATGCCAAAAACCTGCTATTCACCTTCTGGCTAGCACTATTGGTGCTGGCTTGGCTACCCTGGCATTTACGACCCACCTGGCTCTCATGGGAGCAGCAATACCGGTTCCGCTGGGTCACTGCCCTGGCTGTGATGCATAGCGGCCTGGTGTCTTGGCTCAAGCACCAGATGCCGCACGCCTGTCCGTGGGATATTGACCGTTACGGCGGCACTTTACCCTGGTTTCCCGCTTTTTCAGCGCATGCACCGGCAATGGCAGGACATTGTTTCCCGGCCGGGCACGCCAGCAGTGGCTTATGGCTTTCAGCGCTGTGCCTGTGCTGGTTACCGCAACACCCGCGCAAAGCACTCAAGGCAGCGTTTGCCGGGCTGGCGATCGGCCTTCTACTCGGCTGGTGCCAGCAACTACGTGGCGCCCACTTTCTCTCGCACACGCTGACCTCACTGTGGCTGATGTGTGCCTTGCTGTTATGCGTCCTGTCATTTACCAGCACCGGCCTTGCCCGTCATCCCTATCCAAAAACCATTTTTCACGACTCAAAGAAGCGCACCGCATGAAAAAACTTTCCCTATCCGTGATCTTCAGCCACCTTTTCACACCACAGATACTGTTGATCTGGGGCGTGACGCTGTGGTTGATGCTATTCGACAATGCTGCCCTGGTTTCGCATCTGACCCAGCTCTACCCGCCACTCGCAGGGCAAAGTGGATTGCTGATCAGCCTGCTGCTCTTTTTTACGCTGGTGACGGCACTCTGGCTACTGTTGATCAGCCATGGACGCAGTGCGCGCTGGCTACTGGCATTGGTCTTATTCAGCAGCGCGTTTGCTGGCTTCTATATGCAGGAGTTTGGCATCATTATTGATACAGTGATGCTCGATAACCTTTTTCAGACCGACAGCAAGGAAGCATTTGGCCTGTTGTCATGGCAGATGATCGTTTTTGTCACAGTGTTCGGTGTGTCGCCTGCATTATGGCTGTTGTTTAAAGCGCCAGACGGCTGGTTTAAGCGCGACAGCCTGCGCATCCGTGCTGCGCATTTGGGACTATTGCTTGTGCTGATGGTCACTTGCGTATGGCCCTACTCTGCCGGCTATGCCAGTTTTATCCGTGAACATAAACTGGCACGCATGTATGCCAACCCAAGCTTTATGCATTACTCACTCATTAAGTGGACTAACCAGCATCTCAGTATTCCTGAAAGCCAGGCGCTGGAACAGGTTGCCACTGACACGCAAAGGGTTGGGGGTAACAGCAAACACGAACTGGTGATCATGGTGGTTGGTGAAACGGCACGCTACGACCGCTTTTCGCTGAACGGTTACCATAAACTGACTAACCCGCGCTTGCAGCAGGAAGATGTGGTCAGCTTTAAACAGGTGACTTCCTGCGGCACATCCACCGGCGTATCGGTGCCTTGCATGTTCTCGATGCTAGGCAGGCAGCAATATTCGGCGAAAAAAGCCAAGCACATGGAAAATGCGCTGGATGTCTTGAAAGAGCATCATGTGAGCGTGTTGTGGCGCGACAACAATTCCGACTCCAAAGGCGTGGCCACGCGTATGGCTTACCAGGATTTTCAATCGCCTACTCAGAATACTGTCTGTGATACCGAATGCAGGGATGTAGGCATGTTAAATGGCCTGGACCAGTACATTCAGGCGCACCACGGGCAAGACATCATGATCGTATTGCACCAGATGGGCAACCATGGGCCAGAATATTACCGTCGTTACCCCAAGGCATTTGAAAAATTCACCCCGGTGTGCCGCAACAGCGACTTATCCAAATGCAGCCAGCAGGAAATCGATAACGCTTACGACAACGCCATTTTATATACCGATTACTTCCTGAGTGAAGTCATCCAACTACTGAAAAAATACGATAACAGTCATGAAACCGCCATGTTGTATGTGGCTGATCATGGCGAATCGCTAGGTGAACACGGTCTTTACCTGCATGCGGCGCCTTATATGATCGCGCCTAAGGAGCAGACGCATGTCCCGGCTATTTTGTGGCTGGGCAAACAGTTTGACTATTCGATTGACCAGGTCAAGCCCTACGAGAATTACCCGCTGAGTCATGATGACGTGTTCTGCACACTATTGACGGCGTATGAGCTCAAATCCAGCACTTGCAACTCGCATTACAACTGGCTGGTGGCAAACCCGGAAGTGCGTGCTGAACTCAAGCTGCCGCCACTGCCATTCAAGCCAGAGCGACCACTGTCACCGGCTGATATCGTTAGCCATGTGCGGCCAGGCCAGAATCTACACACAGAACGGGATCAACCACCAGCGATGGATCCGGCAGACAGAATAGAGGCGATAAAAAATGCCGCATTAAGGCGTAGCAGCGCTGCAACGTAAACTAGGCGGCTCACCCAGAATTTTATTGGCGGTGATCCATATCACCGGTTTCACCCGCTCATCGACCTTGCACGCGTCAATGTAACCAATTGCGCTCTCGGTGTAAGCAACATAGCGAATCATCGCCTCTTGTGATTCCACGGTATAAGGCGGCTGGATGCCATGGAAATACTGCTCATTCCAGTAACCGACTTGCGACCTGGGACTACTATGCAATATCTGTTGTGAGAAGCGCAGGCGCAGGGGGTGATCGCTGGACAAGTTGGCCGGATGTAATGGCTTACCCTGGTTGTCATACAGCTTCTTGCGCCAGTAAACGGATGCCAGATCACTGGTGGCCACCGAAACCGTGTAGGCAGGCTGCGCTGATACAATCACGGCAATCACCGGCTCCTCCGCGCTGGCCATGCAAGAGCAGAGGAACAGTATCCAGGCTAAGGATGATATCAACAGCTTACGCATTAAAACATCACCGCAAAAGAGGTGGCAAAACCACGCGGCACATCTTCATACTCGCCGCTACCGCCCACCATTTCAAACTTGAGCAACTGGTTAGGCTTGAGTCGCTTGGTCAAGCCTATCATCCAGCGCTCAGCATTGGGACGATCCGGCATATGCAGGTTTTCCAGGCGATTAATCAGGTACCACTCGTCCTTGAGCAAATAGGCACTCTGCAAATAACCGCCGCTACCAGCATCCTTGCCCTGGGCTGTATTTCGGCTATACACCTCGCCTGTAATTTCCCAGCGATCAAACTCAAGCAAAAAGTCGAGGCCAATCAAGCGATAACTGGGAGAGCCAGTGAAGCGCTCCTGAAAAGAAGAAACATTGAGGCCTATCGTATTCAGGCCTGCATTTTCACTGGTGAAATTGAACAGATTATTGATGGCCAGCCGCCCGCCATTCACATCCCTGTAGGTGGTCTCATCGCGCTCCTTGCGGTCACTTTTCACGCCTTCGGCATACAGCTGGTATTCCAGAGAACGAGACTCAAACGGGATATTGCCGAACACCATCAAGCCGTTCAACGCATAGGGAAACAGTTCTGTCGTCGCCAGTGGCCGACTGGTGGTCCATACCAAAGGAGGGGCATGCAGCTGGTTCCAGCGTCCGATTGGCGTCAGGAAGCGGCCAGCACGTACATTGGTTTTAGCGTTCAGGTTGTAATCAAAATAGAAACGCTCAAAGTGAATATAGCTTTCTTTGCTGTGCAAGCCCTGGTGACGGTTATAACTCAGTGGGTTTTCCAGTTCAAGCTCACTGAAAAATTTGAGTCGCGTGCCCTGATCCCAGGTCACGATCATGCTCAACTCATTCCATTTCAGCTGCGTTGTTTCAGTCCTGGGAATGCGCAGATCGATACTGGAATATCCACCGACTCGAAACCCTTGCCAGAAAGATGCGTCCTCTTCTGCCATCAGCGACTTGCACAGCAGACACAGGCTGATTACACTGAGTACACAACGCAGTAAAATGTTAGCCATACATACTTTCCGGTTAAATAAGAAACTTACATAAGTAAAGCCTGCATTTTCTCATATTCCATGCCCCAACACGCACCTTTATCCATACGGAAAATGCTACTGATTGCATTTTTACTGTCAGGACTGTTACCCGCATTGCTGGTCAGTGTGTTGAGTTTCTACCAGGCACGGATTGCCTTGCGAACAGAAATCAAGCATGACCTGCAAACCACCGGAAAAGCGGTGGCAGAGCACATAGACCGCATATTGTACGAACGTGTGCAAAACGTGAGAAGCTGGAGTCAACTGGCCATCATGCAAGACATGTTGATTGGCGATATCGACAAGCGCCTGTCTGTTTTCCTCCATGAAACCCGCAATAGTTATGCCGCTCAATATATTGCTATCGATGTCATCGATCTGCAGTCGGTGATTGTGGCCTCCAGCAACCCTCCGCGTATCAGTCAGCGCCTGACCAGCCCTACGGTCTGGTTTTCGTTTACTGATAACGGGCAGCCGATAACGGTGTACCACCTGCAAAATGATCAACTCATGATCTCCGCTCCCATCATCTCCAGCATTACCTTGCAACCCATAGGCCACCTGGTAGCGACCTTTAATTGGTCGGTGATTCGAGACTTGCTCAACCACGCTTCGCAACATGCCACCGAACTGGCACTGGTAGATGAAAATAAACGTTTGCTGGCACAGTCAAATAATTGGTCTGAATCCCGACCCAGCCTGCATACCCATGTGCCGCTTGAAAATGCATTCCTGGTGCATGACTGGGAGGTAAAGCTGAACAAGGAACATGATGTCGCCGTTGCGCCCGTGCATCGCTTAGGCATCATTTTCCTGAGCCTGCTGGTACTGATGCTGATACTTTCCATGGTGTTGGTCAGGCCGATTGCCAAGCGCATTACCCAGCCGTTGGAAGCACTGACTCAGTTCGTCAAGAAACTGAGGCAGCCTGATGCAGTGCCGCCGCCGCTCAGTGGCCCCTCTGAGGTGCAATCCCTGCACCAGGCGTTTACTCAAATGGCAGCAGAGCTGGAAGCTTCAGAGCAGCAATTAACGCGTGCCGCCAAACTGGCCGTGGTCGGTGAAATGGCTGCGGCCATGAGCCATGAGGTACGCACACCGTTAGGCATCATGCGTTCGTCCGCGGATGTATTGAAGCGTGAACCCGCGCTGAGTGAAGATGGCCGCGAAGTGCTTGGATTCATTATTTCCGAGACCGAGCGCTTGAACAAACTGGTCACGACATTGATTGATTCGGCCAGGCCGCGGCCACCAAGCAAAACACCTCTTGAGCTGCAATCACACTTGCAACATGTATGCGATATGCTGCAAAAGCAGGCACAGGATAAACACATACAGCTGTCATTGGACGCGCCGTCCCCCGTCACTATCGCCGTAGACCAGGACCAGATGACACAGGTAATGGTCAACCTGATCATCAATGCCATCCAGATATTGCCCGAGTATGGCCAGGTGGTCATTTCCCTGACGCGAGATGCGCATTATGCCTATCTGTCTGTGGCAGATAATGGCCCCGGTGTGCCGCCCGCACAGCAGGGACATTTATTTGAAGCCTTTTTCACTCAACGTGCAGGCGGTGTCGGGCTGGGGTTGGCGGTGGTCAAACAAATCGTCGAAGCCCATGGTGGTACAATCTCTTATAGTAGTAGCCCATGGCAAGGCGCCCAATTCAACCTTGCCTTTCCATTTGAGAGTGCCTAGCATCCGAGCCTAATACCATGTCAGCCCCCATTACTATCCTTGCCGTTGATGATGAGCCCAATATGCGGCGACTGCTGGAAATCAGCTTGCGCCAGGCGGGTTACCGCGCCCTGTCAGCCAGCCATGGTCGTGAAGCGCTGGAGATGATCCAGCAGCAGCAGATAGACCTGGTCGTCAGTGACTTGCACATGCCGGGCATGAACGGTCTGCAATTGCTGGAAACCCTGCGCAAGGAATATGAACACCTGCCGTTCATCATGGTCACGGCGCAGGGGGAGATCAAAACGGCAGTAGAGGCCATGAAACTGGGGGCCAGCGATTATATTTTGCGCCCGTTTGAACTGGAAACGCTGGAGGTGGCGATTGATAAGGCCCTTACCCTCAAACGCATCACCCAGGAAAACACTTTTTTCAAGGAAACCCAGCAACCCGATGTCACCAGCCTGGTGGGCAATAGCCCGCCTATGCAATCATTAAAACAGATGATTCAGCAAGTAGCGCCTGAGCGGGCTACCGTATTCATTGTCGGTGAAACCGGGACAGGTAAAGAGCTGGTTGCCAAAGCACTGCATGAGGCTTCCACACGCAAGTCAGCATTGTTTGTCGCCGTCAACTGCGCGGCGATTCCGGCGGACATCCTGGAGTCCGAACTGTTCGGTCATGAAAAGGGGGCTTTTACCGGCGCCGTCAAAGAGCGTGTTGGGAAATTCGAACTCGCCAATGGTGGCACATTGTTCCTGGACGAAATCACTGAAATGCCCATTCAGTTGCAATCCAAATTGCTGCGCGTGTTACAGGAAAATGTCGTTGAAAAACTGGGTGGCAACCGGCAGATTGCGCTGGATGTACGTGTGGTGGCCGCGACCAACCGTGACCCCATGCAAGCGGTCAAGGAAGGCAAGTTACGTGAAGACCTCTACTACCGTCTCAATGTCATACAGCTTCAGGTGCCGCCACTGCGTGAGCGCGGGCAGGACGTGAGCTTGCTGGCCGATTATTTTCTTGTGAAGCGTCAAACCAAACTCAGTGAGAGTGCGCGTGTATGCCTGCAACAATATCGCTGGCCGGGGAATGTGCGGGAACTGGAGAATATTCTGGAGCGGGCTGCCATCCTGGCTGGCAATCAAGCCATACAGCCACAGCATTTGCCCGCAGATATTTCTCAGCAAATTACGACCCCTGGTCCAGACAAAAACAGTGACGACACTGGTAGTCATGACTTGTCTATCCCGCGTGCCACAGAAGCCATTGAGCGCCGCCTGATTTTACAGGCACTGGACGCCTGCCAGGGCAATAAAACCAAGGCGGCCAAGCTGCTGGAAATCAGCGAGCGCTCACTGTGGAACAAATTAAACCAGTACGATTTACGCTAGGCCCACCCACAAATAAGCATCCATGGCCAGGATGCCGTAGGTGCTTTCTGGGGTAAACCGCACGACCGACCCCTTGCCGCTACCTGCAGCCACAAATAAGGGCATCAAATGATCTTCGGTTGGGTGCGCCTGCCTCCCCTGTGGGCACTCCATGCGGTAGTTAAACAGGCTTTGCCATTGTTGCGCTTGAATGCGCGCTGCTATCCAGTCCGCAAATGCGGTGACATACGATAATGGTTCCGCATCCCGGTCGCCGGTAAAAAAGTCTGCCAAATTATGCGTGATCGCTCCAGACGCCAGTATCAACACGTTTTGCGCATGTAACGTTTGCAGGGCCTGTCCCAGGGCAAACTGCTGGGCGGGCGTATTGCGGCTCTGGATCGACAGCTGCGTGACCGGGATATCCGCCTCTGGATACATCAGCATCAGTGGCACCCATGCCCCATGATCCAGCCCGCGCTGCGGATGTATTTGCACAGGGATTTCATGCGACTGCAATAATGCAGCCACCTGCTGCGCCAGCTTCGGCGCGCCGGGGGCTGGATATTGTTGCGCATACAAGGCCGGAGGAAATCCGGCAAAATCATGGATGGTTTCCGGCTGGCTGGCCAGGCTCACCATCGGCACTCGCGTATCCCAATGCGCTGACACCACCAGGATAGCATCGGGCTGCGGAAAGCTGGCGGCGATGTCCGCCAGCACACGCCCGGTGTTCCCGGGCTCCAGAGCCAGCGTAGGCGCGCCATGCGAGACAAACAGGGTCGTCATTCCCGGCTAATCCAATCAACGGCGACGGTTATCCACGCTGAACGCACCCGCACCAAACGCCACGACCATCAATAGACCACCGGCAATGGTGAAATTTTTCAGGAACATGATTTGTTGCATTTGATCAGCCATATTGTTGTGGAACAAAAACGCTGCTGCAATGGTAAACACGGCAATGCCAGCGGCAGCCCAGCGGGCTTTAAACCCGACCAATAGGGCGATCCCCAGCACCAGCTCGACAAATACGGCAATGGCATAAGCGACTTCTGGCAATGGCGCGCCTACACTCTGGATATAACCAATGGTACCTGCAGGGTTAGCGATCTTACCCAAGCCACTGATAATAAAAATCAGTGATAACAGAATACGACCAGCGACGCTGGCGGCGGATTGAAATGCGTTCATGATGATTGCTCCTTACGTGTGATTGTGAGATGCCCTATCAGCCTGGCATCCAAATTCCCTGAGACAGTTCAGCTGATGAGGCATTGTATTACTAAAACAAAAGAATGATAATCATGCCAATAATGGTAAAACTGTCCCATATAGGTTGACAATCAATGGCTTCCATCGAAGAAATGCATTTTTTTGTAGAGGTGGTGAAGCACGGTAACTTCACCAGTGCCGCTCATGCGTTGGGGATCTCCAAACAGCTGGTGAGCCGCCGTATTATCGCGCTGGAAGCGCGCCTTGGGGCACGGTTACTTTTGCGGACAACCCGCAAACTGTCTCCTACCGAAACAGGCAAGATATTTTTCCAGCGTGCACAACAGATATTACAAGCCATTCATGATGCAGAACTGGAAATCAGCAACCGCTCGGATGAGTTACGCGGCTTACTCAAACTATCTGTCCCGCTCTCTTACGCCAACCTGAGGCTAGCCCCAGCCCTGACGGCGTTTATGCAGCAACACCCGCATGTCGATATCTGGCTCGATGCAGATAACCGGCATGTGGACATGATCAGTGAAAGTTACGACATGGTCATTCGTGTGACTGATCAACCTGAAGAAGGCATGGTGGCTCGCAAACTCGAAGATGCCGCTATCCGCTTTTGTTGCAGCCCGGAATACATTGCACGCAATGGCATACCGGAATCTCCCCGGGCACTTGCAAAGCATGCTTGCCTGACACACCGCGCCAGCGAATGGGTATTTAGCGATCAAGACCAGATACACCGCATTCCGATTCATGCCAAGCTAAGATCCAACCATGGCGAGGTATTGCGCGAGGCTGCCCTGGCTGGCCTGGGCATTACAGGATTACCTGCCTTTTATGTGCTGGATGATTTGCACAGCGGGCGCCTAGTAGAAGTATTGGCAGAGTTCGGCATGCGGCAGGGAGGGATTTACGCCATGTATCCCTATCATAAGCAGGTGTCCGCCAACACCCTGGCGCTGATCGAGCACCTGCGACACTGGTTCCAGCCTGCGCACTCCTGAACAGCCGGCTGTGATTCCACCGTGTTATTCAACCAGAAATACCCGTTTACCGCCATCCAGGCTGTAACCGCCGGGACCAAACGCAATCACGACCAGCAAGCCGCCGATGATAGTGATGTTTTTGAGGAACATAATGACCTGGACCGGATCAGCCATATTGCTATGAAACATTAATGCAGTCACAAAGGTAAATAACGAGATTCCCGCGGCAGCCAGTTGTGCCTTGAAGCCGACCAGCAGCGCCAGACCCAGCCCAAGCTCTACGATGAGTGCAACCACATAAGCCACCTGCGGTAACGGCAAGTGCGCACTTTCGATATAGGCGATGGTCCCAGCAGGATCCATGACCTTGGCAATGCCGCTAATGATAAAAATCAGGGATAACAAAACACGCCCCAGAAAACTGACCCAACGCTGCCGTACATTCATACTGATCGCTCCTTGTCGTTATTGAACGCGCTGTCTCTCACCTCACGGGCGAGAAAACCTCGGTATGATGCATGCCGGTGACAGATTCATGCCGTTTTCACTTACCCAGCAACTCAGCCCCAATTCTGACCACCGGTGTATCACATTTGTTACTCTGCACCATTCTGTGAATAAATGCCAGCATGATTTGACATTTAAAAATAACGGTGTTAACTTAACTACGTTATTTAAATCAATGATGGTGTTGAATGCCCCCAAAGGTCAAATCCGAAATTGAAAAGCAAGCTGTGCGCACCGCCATTATGGACGCGGCCAGGGAGCTTTTTATTCATCAAGGGGTAGAAGCCGTGACCATGCGTGCCGTGGCTCAGCGTGTCGGGTACTCGGCGACGAGTCTTTACCTTTACTTCAGCGACAAAGAACAACTGATCCGGGCAGTGGTAGATGCCGACGTCATCAAATTGGCGCAGTCTTTAAAATCAACATTGGATATCAGCGATCCACTACAGCGTTTTTTACAATTTGGGCAGCATTATGTGCAGTTTGCCCTGACCAACCCGAATCACTACCGCATGATGTTTATGACCCCGCATCCTCCATGCGACCCGGCATTTTCCAGCATAGAGCAGGATAATCCCGAACAGGACGCTTATGCACAATTGATAGGCGTGGTCACAAGCGCCTGGCATGCTGGCGTGTTCAAACCATCCCTGACCGATCCTGTGCTCATCGCCCAGACCGTCTGGGCGGCCATGCATGGCTTGTGTGCGCTGCAAATCAACCTCGCAGACGATGCCTGGATCAACTGGCGGTCCCTGGAGGCGCGCGTTCAGGCCATGGTAGAGATGTGTATGCATGGATTTATGAAAGAACCTCAGCATGAATAAGACTGTCATTAGCAGCTTGTGCCTGGCCGCCATGGTCAGCGCCTGTCACCAGCCGACCGAAGCCCCACCTGCCCCACGCCCTGTCTGGGTGATGAGCGTCGGTGAAGCAGGCGGACCGGTCGCCGCCAGCTATACCGGTGAAGTCAAATCCCGTTATGAATCCAATATTGGCTTCCGTATTGGCGGCAAAATTATTTCACGTGCGGTCAACGTGGGCGACCTGGTGAAAAAAGGCCAGCTCATTGCCCAGCTCGACCCCAATGACACACGGCTCAATGCCCAGGCCGCCCAGGCCGAGGTGCAAACTGCCCAAGCCAACCTGACGCTCGCGCAGGCAGAACTGGAACGCCGCCAGCAGCTATACCGGCAACAATTCATTTCAAAGTCCGCACTGGATAGCTACGAAACCCAGGTCAAGACCACGCAAGCCCGCCTGGAACAAGCCAAATCGCAGGCGGCTGTCAGCCGGCATCAAACGGGCTATACACAATTAGTCGCCGACCGTTCTGGCGTAATCGGGATGATTCAGGCCGAACCCGGCCAAGTGGTCTCTGCCGGGCAAACAGTTGCCCAAATTTATGATCTGCAAACCCTGGAGATTCTGATCGCAGTCCCAGAATCCCGGATAGACAGCCTTCACGTGGGCGATATCGCCCGCATTACCCTCAATGACCTGCAGCAAAGCTATCAAGGCCGTATCCGTGAAATCTCGCCAACGGCTAATACCCAGACCCACGCCTTTGACCTGCGCATTCAGTTACTGGATGCTGACCAGCAAATGAAAATAGGCATGACTGCGCAAGTGAGCTTTGCACAACAACATTCTGCACAGTCACTGATCGTGCCCGCGACGGCAGTCACACAGCAAGACGGGCACGCCAGCGTCTGGATCATAGACGCGCAACAAAAAGCACATGTACGTCGGGTGACAACAGGTGCATTGACAGAAAACGGCATCGAAATCACCAGCGGTTTACAGCCGCAGGAAACCATTGCCACCATAGGCGTACACACACTGACCGAAGGCATGCAAGTAAAACCCGTCACACCAGGGCCTGAGGTGCTTCGTTAATGAGCGAACCACAACATATGCCAGGCCATGATAAGAATGCTCAGGAGACGCAGCGTTTCAACCTCTCCACCTGGGCGCTCAAAAACCAGGCACTGGTGCTGTATTTTATTATCCTGACCTTATTGGCCGGCGTGTTCGCCTACACACACCTGGGTCAATCAGAAGACCCGCCATTTACTTTTAAAGTCATGCTGATACGCAGCAGTTGGCCAGGTGCATCGGCACAAGAAGTCGAACAGCAAGTCACTGACAAGATTGAGAAAAAGCTGCAGGAAATCCCCTCCATTGACTACACCAGCAGCTATTCCCGCCCCGGTGAATCCGTAGTGTTTATTGTCATCCGCGATAATACCTTTTCAGAAAAAATCCCCGAATTGTGGTACCAGGTACGCAAAAAAATAGGCGATATCCGGCATACCTTCCCCAGTGACCTGCAAAGCCTGACCTTTAACGACGAATTCAGTGATGTGTATGGCACCATGTACGCCATCACAGCCGATGGCCTCAATCCGCAACAATTGAAACGTCAGGCCGAATGGTTACGCGCCCGCCTGCTCAAACTGCCCGACGTTGAAAAAGTCGATCTGTTTGGCGAGCAGCCACAAAAAATCATTATTGAAATCTCTAACCAGAAACTAACGTCATTAGGCATCAGCCCTGCCCAGCTGGCGCAAATGCTGCAACAGCAAAACAGCGTCATCGGTTCCGGAACATTTGATGCAGGCCCGGAAAGAATCCGGCTGGATGTGAGTGGCCGCTTACAAACGCTGGAGGAGTTGCGTCAGTTTCCCATCCGGGCTGGTAACCAGAACCTGACCCTGGGGGAGATTGCAACCATCAAACGCGGCTACGCCAACCCACCCGCGCAGCGCATCCACTTTAACGGCCAGTCCGCCTTGCTGATCGGTGTCAGCATGCAACAAGGCGGCGATGTGATTGCGCTGGGCAAAGCCATGCAGCAAACCATCACCAGTGCACAAAAACAGCTCCCGGTAGGCGTAAATCTGCAACTGGTCACCTCGCAGCCGGACATTGTGCAGCACTCCGTGCAGGACTTTGTCCGATCACTGTCCGAGGCACTCATTATTGTGCTGGCAGTGAGCCTACTGTCGCTGGGCTGGCGCACCGGTATTGTGGTGGCAGTGGCTATTCCCATCGTGCTGGCAGGCACCTTCCTGCTCATGGACTGGCTGGATATCGGCCTGCACAAAATCTCGCTAGGTGCCCTGATCCTTGCCCTCGGCTTGTTGGTGGATGATGCCATTATTGCCGTGGAAATGATGGCCGCCAAAATGGAACAAGGCTGGGAACGCATGCAGGCTGCATCATTTGCATTCACTTCTACCGCCATGCCCATGCTGACTGGCACCCTGATCACGGTAGCAGGCTTCCTGCCCATTGCCACAGCGGTGTCTTCCACCGGTGAATACACACGCTCCATTTTCCAGGTCTCAGCCATCGCACTCTCCCTTTCCTGGGTCGCCGCCGTGATTGTGATTCCTTTTCTGGGCTACCATTTACTACCAGATGCCAAGACCCACCATAGCGAAGCAAGCACTCACAACCATGTGTCCATTTACGAGACCTCTTTTTACCGTCGGCTGCACAGCACCGTTGCCTGGTGCGTACAATACAAAGGCAGTGTGATCATTGCCACCATTGCCTTGTTTGTCGTGGCGATGCTCAGCTTTGGCAAGGTACAACAACAGTTTTTCCCAGATTCCACCCGGCTGGAAATTATCGTCGACCTCCGCCTGGCAGAAAACGCCAGCGACCAATCCACCGATGCCGCCGTCAAAAAACTGGAGCAATGGCTACAAGGATGGCAACGATCACATGGCGCGCTGCAAAACGTGGTGTCTTATGTTGGCTCCGGCGCACCGCGTTATTACCTGCCACTGGATGTACAACTGCCACATAGAGCTTTCGGGCAATTGGTGATCCTGACCAACAGCCTGGAACAGCGCGAAGCCCTGCGCAATGACCTGCTCACGCTGTTTGAACATGACTTTCCACAGTTACGCGCTTCGGTACTTCGCCTGGAAAACGGGCCGCCTGTGGGTTTCCCGGTGCAGTTCCGGGTTGACGGACAAAATCTGCAAGCCATCCGGGAGGTTGCGCACAAGATTGCAGATGCCATGCGCGCCAACCCCAACCTGCGCAATGTACAACTGGGCTGGGAAGAACCGAGCAAAGTCATTCATGTCGATATCGACCAGCATAAAGCCAGGCTGCTGGGCGTCAGCTCGCCAGACATCGCCCAATTGCTGAATACCCAATATTTTGAGCAAGTAGTGAGCGAGTTCAGGGAGGGTAACGAACGCATAGACCTGGTCATGCGTAGCACGCAAGAAGAGCACACCAAACTCTCGCAACTGGCCCAGCTGACGGTGTTAAGCCAGCGTGGTGAGCGCGTGCCGCTGGCACAGATCGCCAATATTCACTACGGCTTTGAAGAAGGCGTGATCTGGCGCCGTAACCGCGTGCCGTCACTCACCGTGCGTGCACACTTGCGTGGCAATATGCAGGCGCCGGTGGTCTCAACACAAATACAGCAAGCCATACAGCCTATCCTTCAACAGCTTCCAGCAGGCGTCACGGTAGAAACCGGCGGCGCGATTGAAGAATCCGCGAAAGGGGCTTCCTCGGTTGCCAAGGGGGTGCCGCTGTTTTTAGCCGCGGTCTTTACACTGTTGATGCTGCAACTGCGCAGTATTTCAAATGTGCTCCTGGTCGTCCTGACCGCGCCATTGGGCATGATAGGCATTACCTTTGCCCTGCTGATTTTCAATATGCCATTTGGCTTTGTCGCCATGCTGGGCAGCATTGCGCTGTCAGGCATGATCATGCGCAACTCCGTCATCCTGGTTGACCAGATCAAGCAGGATATCGCCGAAGGCGCTTCGCTTGAGCAAGCGGTCGTACAATCCACCGTACGCCGCTTCCGGCCGATTGTATTGACTGCCGCTGCAGCGATTCTGGCCATGATCCCGCTCACGCGCAGCGTGTTTTTCGGCCCCATGGCGGTGGCGATCATGGGCGGGCTGGCGGTGGCGACCATCCTGACGATTTTGTTTGTACCGGCACTGTATACCTTCTGGGAAGGATTCACAGCCAGGTTCATGCAATCCAGGCGCAATAAACTATAATATGGCTTATTAATAATCGACATTGGGATTCAAGACATGACAGATCAGGCAACCGCACGTTTTAACATGATTGAGCAACAAATCCGCACCTGGGAGGTGCTGGACCCACAGGTACTGGCCACTTTGAACAACATGCCACGCGAAGCCTTTGTGCCAGAAGCGTACCGCGGCCTGGCGTTTGCCGATATTGAAATCCCACTCGCGCAGGGCCAGCAAATGCTGAGCCCGAAAATTGAAGGCCGCTTTTTACAGGCCCTGCAATTGCAAGCCAAAGACAAAGTGCTGCTGATCGGCGCAGGCAGTGGTTACCTGGCCGCATTGATGGCGCAACACTGTGCGCAAGTCACCGCGCTGGAAATCTTCCCTGAGCTGTGTGCCATGGCTACGCAAAACCTGACCAAGCAGGGCATAAAGAATGTGCAAGTGATTGAACTTGATGGTCACAATGGGTATGAGTCACAAGCCCCATACGATGCCATCGTGTTCACCGCTTCCAGCCCGATTGAACCTGAAGGTGTACGCTACCAGTTGAGCATCGGTGGCCGCATGCTGATTGTCCTGGGCCAGGCACCTGTGATGCAGGCAACATTGATCCAGCGCCTTGCCGAGCATAGTTACAAGCAGGACGTGCTGTTTGAAACCTGCCTGACAGAAATGCAAAACGCCACACAAGCCCAGGCTTTCTCATTTTAAAACGCAGAACCATGTCACTCATGCGCCTATCCCGGTTAATTGCTCTTGCCAGCTGCCTGTGGTTACCCCATGCCAGCTGGGCTGCCTCACAAAGCCTGCTCGACATTTATCAGGAAGCCAAGGCCAATGACCCGGTACTGGCCTCAGCCGGCAGCGCCAACCAGGCGGCGCAGGAGATCATAGAACAGGCGAAAGCAGGCTACCGCCCGGTGGTCAATTTAACCGCAGGCGCCAGCGCCAGCCAAACCGACCTCAAAATCATCGGTACGCAGAACCCCTTACGGGGTGGTCGCAATAACTTTGAAGGTTACCAGTCCCGGCTTGAGGCCAGGCAACCGATTTTCCGCAAGGAAAACCTGGAGAGAATTGATCAAAGCAAAGTGCAGGTAAGCATTGCCGACAAGCAATACCATCTTGCGCAACAAAATCTGATGCTACGCACAACGCAAGCCTACTTTGACGTGCTGCTGGCGCAAGACCGCATTACCTTGATCGATGCACAGAAAAAAGCCATTCTGAGCCAGCTAGAACAAGCCAAAGCCACCTTTGAAGTGGGCACCGCAACCATCACCGACGTCAATGAAGCACAAGCACGCTACGACCTGGTGGTCGCACAAGAACTGTCCGCGTTAAACGAGATGGAGATTGCCAAGCGCACCCTGCAGGCAATCACCGGCAAATTGCCCGACCATTTAGCCTCCGTGCGTGAAGATATTCAAATCACGCCTAGCCTGAAGTCTATTCAGGAGTGGCAAGAGGTCGCCAATCAGAGCAACCTCAATATCCAGATTCAGCAGGAAACTGTACAAGTCAGCGAAAAAGATATCGAAATCGCCCGTGCCGGTCACTACCCGACACTGGATGCAGTCGCCAGCTACCTCGACAGCTACGCCAACGGTGGCCAAAACGGCTTTGGTGGTGACTTGACCAACGCCACCATAGGCGTAGAACTTTCCATGCCGCTATACCAGGGCGGCGCGGTCAGCTCGCGCGTGCGCCAGGCCGCTTATAACCGCCAGAGAGCGCTGGATGACTTGCAAAACGCCTTGCGCCAGACCTCACTAGAAACCCAGCGCGCCTACCTCAACCTGAGTACCAGCATTGCGCAGGTAAAAGCCCTGGAACAAGCCCTCAAGAGCAGCCAGAGCCAGCTGGATTCAACCAAGCTCGGCTACGAAGTGGGCGTGCGCACCAGCGTAGACGTGCTCAATGCGCAACAACAGTATTTCAGCGCCAACCGAGATCTATTACAGGCCCGCTATAACTACCTGGTGAATATCATCCGCCTCAAAACCGCCAGCGGCATCGTCTCCGAAGCTGACCTGCAAGATATCGACCAGCAACTCGCCAAGAGATAAGCCCATGAAACCAGCCATCGCCACCCCAGACGCCGTTTGGATGTTGATTGACGTACAAACCCGCCTCTGTGACGTGATGCCACCTGAGGCCATGGCCAATGCGATCAAAAACATTCAGCGCCTGATTCAAGGCGCTCAGCTCCTGAATATCCCGCTCTGGGTCACTGAACAATATCCGGAAAAACTTGGCGAAACCCTGCCTGCGCTGCAAACACTATTGTCAGACTATACTCCGCGTATTCCCAAACTTGCCTTCTCTGCATGGCACGAATCTGCTTTTCAGGAATCCTCCGTCAGCGTCGCCCCGCAAGTCGTGCTATTCGGGCTTGAGACCCATATCTGCGTGCTGCAAACCGCGTTAGATGCAGTCGCCGCGAGCAAACAAGTGTTTATCGTAGAAGACGCCGTCATCTCACGCACTGAGGCCAACCGCAATAACGCCATAGCAAGAATGCGCAGCGCAGGTTGCATCATTACAAATACCGAGTCCATGCTATTTGAGCCTATGCAAGGCGCGACACATGCGCAGTTCAAGGCAGTGTCGGCACTGATTCGTTAATCCTAGATTAATTGTTCTGCGATAATGCCCGGTCATTGTAGAAAGCTGGGCATATGCATCAAATCGAATGGAATGACTTCACCAAAGTTGAGTTACGCGTTGGCCGCGTGATTTCGGCAGAGGTATTTGCAGAAGCACGCAAGCCTGCTTACAAATTGCAAATCGACTTTGGCCCAGAGATCGGCATGCGTAAATCCAGCGCCCAGATTACAGCGCACTACACGCCGGAAAGCCTAGTTGGCAAACTCGTAGTCGCAGTGGTTAATTTCCCGCCCAAGCAAATCGGGCCATTGATGTCAGAATGCCTAGTGACGGGTTTTCATGATGCAGAAGGAAGAGTGACTTTATGTGTACCGGAACATGAGGCGCCGCTCGGCACCAAACTACTTTAAACGATAACAAATAAGTCATTCACGCAAATCATTTCTTAAGACGCTGATAATATTAAATTGCAAAGAGTATCGACAAAGCCTGACTCTACTTCCTCCGAGTCTAATTAAACAGGGAGTGGTAATGAAAGATAGAAAAATTAACGTTACTGTAATCGATGCTACAAATTCCTCGGAGTTCTCGTACCAACAGACCTTTGAATCTTACAGAGCATTGCTTGACTTCTTTCGCACGGAAGCTAACTTTTGGCAATCTAAATTTGAGTACATAAACCAAGGAAAACCTACCGAATCCGGAATTAATTTACATACCAATCTAAATGCAATTGTCTCTACTTTAGAAGCGTGGCAAAAAGATATCGACTCCTGGGATACCGCTACGTTAGAAAATAATTTACAGCACTTTCAAAGCAACTATTTTGATGTTTTAAGACAATATTGGTATTGGAGTGGGCATTCATTTATTGAGCCATATATTGAATGTGTTCGAAAGTTTAATGACAGCACTGCAGCTGCTTTTCTTGAGTATGTGCTTCGTAAAACTACCAACCATCCGAATAACCAAAGCTATTTGACTGGATACTTTCTTGGATATGAGTTCATTAACCAAGACTCCGTTATCTCAAAAAGAAGAAATGCTGAAAGACCAGCCCTTGCAGCTTTAAAAAGGCAATATGACGATGCCAGAATTAAACTTTTTGGCGAGGTGGAAGATTTAAAGGCTCAATTTGTTGCCTGGGATATTGAAGCTCAAGCCAAAAGCGCTCGCTTATTTTCAGCGCAAAGATACCTTGGTGAAAGAAAAATCCGAAACCAAAATAACCTTTTCGGAAATCATATGGATGAATGGCAGAATAAGCTAACCGATCTAGAACATACATATGCGGAAAAACTTAAATTAGAAAAGCCAGCCGAATACTGGAGTAAAGCGGCAAAAAGATATGGAAGACAAGGTGGCCTTTGGATGCTCGCAATCATCGCTCTTGTGATTGTTGGCATCGTCTATTTTAGAGAGTTTTTTCTCACATGGCTGCAAGGAAAATCAATAGGGATTGAATTAAATAGTTTACAAGGCGCAATATTGTTTGGATCGTTTGCGGCAGCCTATAGCTATCTTCTAAGAGTTTTATCAAGGCTAACTTTTAGCTCATTTCATTTAATGAGAGATGCCGAAGAAAGAGAGCAACTCACTTATTTATATTTGTCACTATCAAATGAATCCGTAGTCGACGAGAAGTCTAGAGATATTGTTTTACAGGCCTTATTTAGTAGAACTCAAACAGGCTTACTTCTTAACGAAAGTGGCCCAACAATGCCTGGAATTAATGAAATCGCAACTGCCTTAAGTAAAGGTGCATCTAAATAACTTAGATAATTACCACCCAATTCATCTAGGAATAATATGCACCTTCGCATGCGTCACCCCCGTCTGTGACGAGATTGCATTCACACAAGCTTCCACTTCGGCTATTTTGCCTTTCAGAATCACTGTTTCCATGCAATTGTCATGATCCAGATGCACATGCTGAGCAGTGATGATCACGTCATGATGATCGTGTTGTAGTTGATTCACGCGGCTGGCGAGCTGGCGTTCGTGATGATCATAAACATAACTGAGCGAGGCAACGCACTCGGCCTGTGTGTGATCTCCACTTTCCATCACTGCTTCATCAAGCGCCTTTCGTACGAGGTCACGAAAAGCTTCTGAGCGGTTGACGTAGGCCCGAACGGCGACCAGTTGGTCAAAGGCATCGGCCAGGTCATCTTCAACCGAAATTGTAATGCGTCGCATAAAGTGTCTCTGGAGAGTCAGTGAAGTGTCGCCCATCTCGCTCGGGCGTTAGTCATTCTAATACACCGAAAAACCTTTTGTGACAGTTGCGGTAGCGCAGGCAAAAATAAACCTCGCACAGTATCCATGCGAGTTTTATTCAGAGGTAATTTGTTTTAGAAGTTATAGGTCACGGTTAACCTTGCTGACCTGGGTTCCACCGGATGAAAGTGCTTGTCGTTCACCGGAGTGGCTTCGCCTGCCAGTTGTGATTCGTAGTAGTAGTCGATATCGCTGGCTTTACGGTCAAACAGGTTAAATACATCTAGCGTGAGCGTAGTGCGTGGGTTGTAGCGATAGCCAACGCGCGCGTAGGTGAGGAAGGTGGAGTTGGAGCGCACAGAGTTATCTTCAATGAGTGGCCTTGGCCCAAAGTAGCGTAACTGCACGCTGCCAAACCAGTTACCCCAGTTGGTGACCGTGGCGCCGAGTGAGGCGACTTTATTGATGGCGCCGGGGATATATTGTCCGGCAGGATCTGTGTGAGTAAAGCGGGCTTTTGAGAGTGCGAGATCCATATCCAGCAACAGCCAGTCATTCACTACGTAATGGTTGTTCCATTCAATGCCATATCGGCGGCTGGCGCGGCTGGCTTCGGTTTCACCGGCGTCACCCACAAACAGGAGCTCGGAATCAATATCCAGCTGCCACACGGCCAATGAACTTTGCAGACCAGGAATCCACTCGCTACGGATGCCAACTTCGCTGCCCCTGGTACTTACCAGCGGCGTCACTGGCGTGGCTACGCCACCACCAGGCAACACGGTTTGCGTGGTGCCGCGGGCATCGTTACTGTGAAAGCCTTTGCCAATATTGTAAAAAAACTCAGTGTTGCCCCATGGGCCGAAGATGACGGAGAGCTTGGGTGAGGTAATGCCATCTCCTTTGTTGCCAGAGTTGCCATTGATACTGCTTTTCACATCAAACTGGTAGCGGTCATAGCGCACGCCAGCGACGGTACGCAGTTTTTCATGCCACCAGACGGTATTTTCGGCATAGAGGCCTGCACTGCTTTCCTCAACCTTGTCGGACCGGATCAGTGAAATGCGTTGTGTGTTTACGGTGTTATACAGCGCAACCGGGGAGAGTTTGTCATAGCGGGTTTGTATGCCCAGTTTGTTTTCCATAGTCACGCCCGCCAACTCGACCAGCCACGATTTACTGAGATTCACGCCGAGCATGGTGCGCTTTTCGCTCTGGTTAAACTGGTCACCATTGACCGGATCATTGAGGAAGTATGTGAAGTTGCTGTAGAGGTCTAACTCGGAACGCACGGCATAGACGCTCATTTGCCAGCCGCCATGCTGGTCACGGTGTTGTTTGTTAAATGACAGGCTGTAGCGTGATGAATCGCCACCATCGGTGGGGTCTATGGCATCAAAGCGGCCAATTTGCCCTGAACGTACAGCGCGGAGCGGAATCTGGTCGGTACTGTTCCAGCGGTTGTGGTACGCCATGGCAGTCAAGGTGGTACTGTCGTGTGCGTCGCCTTCACTGTAGCGCAACATGCCGTTATATTTCCTCACGCCTTCAGCCACCTGCCACGGGCCATCATAGTGATTCACATCTAGCGCATACAATAAATGCCCTCCCCCTAAGCCCACCGAGTTTGCCAACAACATGCGCTGGTAATCGTAACTGCCGACCGTCAGGCTGGCGATGCCTTGTGGCAATTGGTTTAGCAGATGCAACCTGGCCGCGCCCGCGGAAGAAAAATCCCCTTCTTGTGCTGAATAGGGGCCTTTTTTGTAATGGATATGACTCACCAGCTCAGGGATGAGGAAATTCAAATCGGTGTAGCCTTGGCCGTGTGCATGGGTGCGCATATTCACGGGCATATCGTCCACATAAGTGGCGAAGTCAGTGCCGTGATCAAGGTTGAACCCGCGCAGGTAAAACTGGTTGGCTTTGCCGCTACCACTGTGTTGGGTGACGATCATGCCGGGGACAAATTCAAGAATCTCGCCGATGCGGGCAATGGGCCGGTTTTTGATCAGGCTGGCGTTCACCTTGCCTTCACTGGCGGCATCTGAAGAGCCAATTGCATTATCATAATGCGCACGGACTTCGACCTCATCAAGGTCCACTGTTTCTGTGGCATAGCTGGGCATGCTTGCAAACAGGCCCACCAGTGCCAAAGACATGCCTGACTGTTTTTTCATAAGGGTCGCTCTCTTCTCGTATGATTTTTTATTAATTATTCATACGATGGCATTATCCACTAAAAGCAGTCGTGGTCTTATACGTAAATTGACGAAGAGTACACTGTCAGGAAAAAGTCATGGACGTAAAAAAGCCCGCTTGCGCGGGCTTTTGATTGCTTAACGACTTATTCAGCCGCTGGCGCTTCTTCTCTTGCTGGTGGATCAATCAGGGCTTTCATGCTCAAACGCACTTTGCCTTTGTCGTCGATTTCAACCACTTTCACTTTGACCACGTCACCTTCTTTGAGGTAATCGCTGACCGCTTTCACGCGCTCGTGGGCAATTTGTGAAATGTGTACCAGGCCATCTTTACCTGGCAACAAGGTCACCACAGCACCAAAGTCGAGGATCTTGACCACTGGGCCTTCGTAGATCTGGCCGACTTCCACTTCTGCGGTGATCTGTGCGATACGGCGTTGTGCTTCTGCACCTTCGTCGGCATTGGTACAGGCAATTTTCACGGTACCGTCATCTTCGATGTCGATGCTAGTGTTGGTTTCTTTAGTCAGAGCCTGGATCACGGCGCCACCTTTACCGATCACGTCACGGATTTTGTCGGGATTGATCTTCATGGTGATGATACGTGGGGCAAACTGTGACATTTCAGTGTTCACACCAGATACGGCTTGCTTCATCAGGCCCAGAATATGCGCGCGGCCTTCTTTGGCTTGTGCCAGTGCCACTTGCATGATCTGTGCAGTGATACCAGTGATCTTGATGTCCATTTGCAGGGCAGTCACGCCTTTGTCGGTACCAGCCACTTTAAAGTCCATGTCACCCAGGTGGTCTTCGTCACCCAGAATGTCGGTCAGCACCGCCACACGGTTGCCTTCCTTGATCAGGCCCATGGCCACACCAGCTACGTGTGCAGTCAATGGCACACCAGCATCCAGCATGGAGAGGCAGCCGCCACAGACAGATGCCATGGAACTGGAACCGTTGGACTCAGTGATCTCGGACACGACACGCAGTGTGTAGTCAAAGTCTTCTTTCTTAGGCAATACGGCTTTCAATGCACGTTTTGCCAGGTTACCGTGGCCTATTTCGCGGCGTTTGGGTGAACCGACACGGCCAGTTTCGCCAGTGGCGAACGGAGGCATGTTGTAGTGCAGCATGAAGTTTTCGTAGTATTCGCCAGCCAGCGCGTCAATGATTTGCTCATCTTTGCCTGTACCCAAGGTGGTTACTACCAATGCCTGTGTTTCACCACGGGTAAACAAGGCAGAACCGTGGGTGCGTGGCAATACGCCGGAACGGATGGTGATCGGGCGCACGGTACGTGTATCGCGGCCATCAATACGTGGTTCACCGTTCAAAATCTGGCTACGTACGGTTTTCGCTTCGAGTTTAAAGAATTCGTCTTTAATCTTGTTGGCTTCTAAAGTAGAAGTTTCTTCAGTGATCAAGGTGCTCATGACGCGAGACTTGATTTCGTCCAGCTTGGCAGAGCGCTCACCTTTGGATTTGATTTTGAAGGCAGCGTTGATGTCTTCAGCGGCAATCGCTTCCACTTTTGCAATCAGCGCAGTGTCTGGCTCTGGCGGTGTCCAGTCCCAGGCATCTTTACCGGCCTCAGCAGCCAGCTCGTTGATCATTTTGATCACAGGTTGCATTTGCTCGTGACCGAACACCACTGCACCCAGCATCACGTCTTCTGGCAATTCTTTGGCTTCGGATTCCACCATCATCACGGCAGTTTCAGTCGCGGCAACAACCAAGTCCAGCTCGGACTCTTTCAACTGTGTCGCGGTTGGGTTCAACACGTATTCACCGTTGATGTAACCCACTTTTACCGCACCCATTGGGCCGTAGAAAGGGATACCTGCCAACGCTACAGCAGCAGACGCACCGATCATGGCTGGGATGTCCGCGTCGATTTCTGGATCGATGGACAACACCGTGGCGACGATTTGCACTTCGTTATAGAACGCATCTGGGAACAGCGGACGCATCGGACGGTCGATCAAACGTGCCGTTAGGGTTTCTTTTTCGCTAGGACGGCCTTCACGCTTGAAGTAACCGCCTGGAATGCGGCCAGCCGCATAGGTTTTTTCCTGGTAATCCACGGTCAATGGAAAGAAATCCTGACCTTCTTTGACTTCGGTTTTCGCTGTCGCGGCCACCAGCACAACGGTATCGCCATAGCTCACCATCACTGCGCCATCGGCCTGGCGTGCGATTTCCCCGGTTTCAATGGTCAGGGTATGCGCCCCAAGCTGGAGGCTTTTTTTCGTAATTTCAAACATTGTTTTTCCTTTATCTACCATGGCTATTCACTACCCAATAGCCAATCTCTCTACAATTATGCGGTGACTTCCATCAGCACGCTTTTTGTTCTAAATAGGCACAAAACGCACTCACAGAAGCCACCCCGGTTGGTGAGAATAAAATCCAAAAGATTCCAAATCTGAGGATTTTTAAAACAAAAAAGCCGAGGCAGTCACCATGCCATCGGCTTTTATTTCGTTAAAAGTGAACTGGATTAAACGTCACTTTTAGCCAAATTATTTACGCAGGTTCAAGCGCTCGATCAGCGTTTGATAGCGGCTAACGTCTTTACCTTTGAGGTAGTCCAGCAAACGACGACGCTGGCTAACCAAAGCCAACAAGCCACGGCGTGAGTGGTTGTCTTTTTTGTTAGATTTGAAGTGCTCGGTCAGATAAGTAATACGGAATGTCAACAGAGCCACTTGCACTTCTGGACTAGCCGTATCGTTAGGGCTGCGTTGAAAATCTTTAATGATTTTTGCGGATTGTTCTGCGGTAATCGCCATCTTTATTTTCCTTGAGTTAGCGTCAATATCGTCGCAGCCAGACAACCCATTTGCCTACCGCACCGACATTCAATTTACACGAAACGCGCATTATAGCGGCAAGTGCCAACCTTGCATAGGCTTTTATCACATTAAGCTTCTGTTTTTATGAATTAAATTGACAGACACCCACTTTATTGCAGCCTTACAGAAAGTCATCATAAAAGTCGGCAGCGGCTGGCACGGCCCCGCGAATGCCGCAAATAGAGGCGGCAAAACTGGCCGCACGCGTCAGGATGGTCTGGCGCGACCACCCGGCCCGCAACCCTCTGATCACCACCGAGGTATATGCATCCCCGGCACCGACGCTATCGACAAATGCCGCGCTCAGGCGCACAGGCGGCACGCGAAAGCCCTGACCGAACCGGTCCAGCCAGAAGCTACCCTCCTCGCCACAGGTGACAAACATTTCGGTTAAGCCAAACACCATTAACAACCGCCGTGCCAACTCATTGATATCCGCAGAACCAGGCACACCCAGTAGCTTGCAGACCTCTGGCAACTCTTCATGATTGATTTTCAGGATGTCGGCCGCCTGCAAAGCCATGCGCACGCTCTCCGCGTCATACCAGGGATCGCGCAGGTTGATATCACAGAGCACGGTAGCAGGCTTGCAGAGCGCTAACCATTGCGCCGCCACTGCCTGCATAGGCGCATGCCGCAAGGCCAGCGACCCGAAATACACCAGCCTGGGCGGATACTTCAAGGTGAGCGCCTCAACGGGTGGCCATTGCAGGTCATCATAGGCCTGCTGATCCAGAATCTCGAAATGGTGGCCTTGTGGACCGAGATGCACCTTGACTTGCCCGGTTGGCAAACGCGCTGACTGCTGCACGCCTTCTGCTGACAGGCCACTCGCCTGGATTTCAGCCATCACACGCTCACCCAGGCTGTCTCTGCCTATACCTGTGAGTAAATGCACGTGCAAGCCAAACGCATGACAGTGACGGGCAACGTTATAAGGCGCGCCGCCTATCACGGTTTGGTCGGGAAACACATCCCCCAGCACTTCACCCAAGATCATGATCGAATCTGACATACTTTCACCTTTAATTGCCTATTATGCTCACTCTTGCAGCCGCAGCCTCGACTACCCTTAAATTTGGGACCTAAAGCAGTCAATATTGTTGCACAACACATGTAAATCCATCGCGAATGGGACATCACGTGCGACGATAAGAGACGCGTCCGGCAAGCAGATCAGGATTTTTTTTATCTTTTGTGTGCATTATTGATGTTCTTTGCTATAATGCGCGTCTTGCGATTCGGGACTAGCCCAAATTGCTGTTGGCCAGATAGCTCAGTCGGTAGAGCAGAGGATTGAAAATCCTCGTGTCGGCAGTTCGATTCTGCCTCTGGCCACCAATCCTTACCAGCCTTTCGGCACTTCTTTTTCTGGGTTCGTTGATGTCATTAAAACACTTAACACCGGATGAGTTACACCCCCTGCTCAGTGATCCATCATTGCTGCTTGTTGATATCCGCAATGACCACGAACTCGTCTCAGGCATTTTGCCGGGCGCGCTGCACGTTCCTTTAGGCAACCTGACCGCTGTATTTGACCAGTTTCCGCAAGACAAGAAAATTGTGTTTTATTGCCGCAGTGGCGTGCGCTCTATTGCTGCAGGCGAATTTGCGCTGGCACAAGGCCGCACCGACGTTTCGCATCTGGCAGGTGGCATCCTGGCCTGGGCGAATGCAGGACTACCCATCCAGGCCGCTTGAACTCAACCCTCAGGAACACTCATGCACTTTGACAAAGAAGTAGACGCCCGCAACCTGAATTGCCCGCTGCCGATCTTGCGCTGCAAAAAGGCCTTGAATGAGCTAACCGCTGAACAAGTGCTTAAAATCACGGCCACTGATCCCGGCTCAAAAAAAGATTTTGATGCTTTTTGCCGCCAAACTGGCCACACACTGCTAGACATGCAAGAAGCCGACGGCGTGTTTACCTTTTTAATCCGCAAGCGCAGCCAGTAAGTCCTTGTCCGCTAATAAGCGCTTAGCCACCAACCTCGCCCGCGCGCGCCCTGCGCACTTTCTTCAGCACAAAAAAAGGGCTTCCGAAGAAGCCCTGTGAGTAACGACGCTAACCCTTGGGTTAACGTGGTCTGCATGCAGAACAACGGTTGCCAAACTGGCTAGTCAGGGACTCAATCTGACCTACAGTTTACCGGCATGGCTTCCGGCAAACTGTATGCTCCAGACGCAATCGTTGTTATCTAAGTAGGTTTACGGCTGCTAAATACAAAACTTTAGGGCGACCCAAAAAAATTTAATAAAAAAAGCCCGCCTATACTGGCGGGCTTTTTCGCAAATTTAGCGCACGTGGCGCTCAATTTACTTAACGTTTTCCAGACTGCCCATGGCTTTCGGGAAAGTGACTACGCCCCAAGGCATGTTTTTCACTTCCACCTGATTAGTGACTTCCAGCTTGTCAGCATCAATCACAAATACGGCATCGGACTTTCCACAGGCCAACAGGATATTCTTGTTGTCTGGGGTGAAGCTGAAATGCCAGCAACGGTTACCAGTAGGCACTTCCTTGATTTTTTCAAAGCTCTTGGCATCAAACACTTGCAGGAGCTTGGCCTTATTAGTTGCGACAAAAATACGCTCACCCTTGCTGTCGTAGGCAATGCCGTACGGCGTTTCAGCCGTATCCACGGTACGGACAACGTTAAAGTCTTTGTCCATCACCATGAATTTGTTGCCAAACTCCAGGGTGGCCAGGTAAGTATTACCATCTGGAGACACCTTGATGCCACGAGGACGGTCGCCATATCCATGGGTAGCGATGGTTTTAACCAGCTCACCGGTCTCAATGTTATGCACAGTCACGGTGTTATCGGCTTCATTGGTAATCACCAGCTGCTTGCCGTCTGCCGAAAATTCCAGGCCTTCAGTTTCCGGGCCACCGGTGATTTCTCGGATTTTTTCACCCTTGCTCAAATCCACCACAGCGATTTTGGCCGGGATTTTTTCGTCATCGTCATCATCGTCGTCATCTTCTGCTGGTTTTTCACCGGGTTTGGGTGGCGGGCCTGCCTTGGAGCTTGGCTCAGAAGAAACGAAGGCAAAATTACCACTGACGCGCACAAATTCCGGATTCTTGCCAACCTCGATTTGTTTGACCACTTCACCTGTTGCCGTATCTATCACTGACACACTGCCGTTTTCACGCGTAGCAACCACCAGTTGCTTGCCATCATCCGTCACGGCCAGGCCTCGCGGCCCTTCGGCCTTGACATCAAACTGCTTGGTAATTTTCATGGTTGCCAAGTCAATGACATTAACACCTGCGTCTTGTGTAGACACATATGCCACTGCGCCAGCAGGACTTTCGGCAGCAGGTGCCGCGGCTTCTGTCGCAGGCTCTTCTTGTTTGTTACAGGCGGCAACTGTGGCAACCATCGCCAGCAATAACAAACTCATGCGCGTACGACGCGCCAAAGGTGAATTTAACATTTGCATCTATCTCCTGATTTTTTTAATTAAAGCTTATGGGTGCAGCAAGAATCATACTCATAAACAAACCTTTTAATTCCGGCATGCTTTAGCCCATCACGGCAAAAACTGGTTGTAAATAACCACCATCCGGCTCTTTTCAGCCACCTATCCCAGGAACAAGCGGTAGGCCGGGTTTTGGCTTTCATTCCAGCAAGGATAGCCCAGTTGCTGCAGGAATCGCTCAAAAGCCTCTTTCTCTTCTGGCGGCACCTGCATTCCAACCAGCACCCGGCCAAAATCTGCCCCGTGATTGCGGTAATGGAACAAACTGATGTTCCAGTTGTGACCCATAGATTCAAGAAAGTTCATTAAAGCGCCTGGTTTTTCCGGGAACTCGAAGCGGTAAACCACTTCATTTTGCGCTTGCGGCGCATGTCCGCCAACCAAATGGCGCAAATGCAGTTTGGCCATTTCATTATCGGTTAAATTAAGTGTCGGCAAGCCAGCTACTTCCAGCTTGCTGGCGATATCAGCCGCCTCAGCCGGGTTATGTACGGCAACACCTACAAAAATATGCGCCTGGCTGACATCAGAAAAACGGTAATTGAATTCAGTGATATTGCGGTTACCCAACAGGCGGCAAAACGCCTTGAATGCACCCGGTGTTTCTGGAATCGTCACGGCAAACACCGCTTCTCTATGCTCGCCCAGCTCGGCACGCTCGGCAATAAAGCGCAAGCGGTCAAAATTCATATTGGCCCCTGAGGCCACGGCAATCAGCGTTTTACCTTGCAGCTGACGACGCTCTGCGTAAGCTTTCAACCCCGCTAGCGACAGCGCGCCTGCTGGCTCAAGAATGCTACGGGTATCTTCAAACACATCTTTGATGGCCGCACAGATCTCATCATTATCGACGACAATCATCTCGTCAACATATTGCTGCACCAGGGCAAATGTATGTTCACCCACCTGCTTGACTGCCGCACCATCGGCAAACAGGCCCACCTGCTCCAGCATGACACGCTGCCCGCTTTTCAGTGATTCTGTCATCGCTTCGGCATCTTGCGCTTCTACGCCGATGACCTTGATCTCCGGCCTGACCGCTTTGATATAAGCGGCAATCCCGGCCAGCAAGCCACCGCCACCCACACAGCAGAAAATCGCTTCTATGGGTTCTGGATGATCCTGCACAACCTCCAGTGCAATGGTACCCTGACCGGCGATCACATCAGGATCATCATAGGGATGTACAAAGGTCAGGCCTTCAGTCTTTTCCACTTCGAGCGCGTGTGCATAAGCATCCGAATAGCTGTCACCAAACAAGACCACTTCCGCGCCACGAGACCGTACGGCATTGACCTTGATCGCTGGTGTTGTAGTCGGCATCACAATCACGGCACGGCAACCCATTTTTTGCGCACTGAGCGCGACCCCCTGTGCATGATTTCCGGCGCTGGCGCAAATCACACCGCGCGCCAGTGCCTCCGGCGATAAGTGAGCCATTTTGTTATAGGCGCCACGCAGCTTGAACGAAAATACGGGCTGCATATCTTCGCGTTTGAGCAATATCCGGTTTTTAAAGCGTGCCGACAAGTTAGGCATCTTATCCAGGGGGGTGTGCCTGGCCACAGCATACACTTGTGAGTGTTCGATTTTTTCGCGGTAGTTGATGGTCATGAAATGCGTTTGGATTTTAAAACCGCATGGTTGCAGTGTATGATAGAGAATTGTTTGTATTATAAAGAATTAATCAAGGATTGAAGCAGATGGCGATGGATAAAGCACAACAAGACGCACTCAAACTGGAAGTAGCAAAAGCGGCTGTCACTTACGTGAAAGATGGCATTATCGGTGTGGGCACCGGCTCGACAGCCAACTTTTTTATTGATGAACTGGCCAAGGTCAAACACAAAATTACTGGCGCAGTTGCCAGCTCCGAAGCCACCGCGCAACGCCTGCGTAACCACGGTATCGAAGTATTCGATTTGAACAGTGTAGACAGCCTGGATATTTATGTGGATGGTGCGGATGAAATCACCGAGCACATGCATATGCTTAAAGGCGGCGGTGGTGCGTTGACCCGTGAAAAGATCGTGGCAGCTGTGGCCAAATCTTTCATCTGTATCTGTGACGAAAGCAAATTCGTACCCGTCTTGGGCAAGTTTCCCCTGCCAGTAGAAGTATTACCGATGGCACGCAGCCATGTGGCACGTGAACTGGTGAAACTGGGTGGTCAACCACAATTGCGTGACTTCACGACGGATAACGGCAACCTGATTCTGGACGTGCATGGTTTGACCATCAGTGACCCAATCGCCATGGAAGCCAAAATCAACCAGATCGTCGGCGTGGTGACCAATGGTTTATTTGCTGCCCGTCCAGCCAATGTACTCCTGTTGGCGACTCCAAATGGCGTCAAAACGCTGACAAAATAATTGGAAATTGATCACGTTAAAAATTATCACACTGTTGTCATATTGTGCTGGTAACCTGCATCGGCACAATTATTAGGAAAATTTGTCATGCAATTCGAACACACCTCTAAGCAATATGACGTTGAACTGGAATCGGTACGCGCCAAGGTTCTGGAAATGGGGGGGCTTGTTGAGCAGCAGATTGTCAATGCGCTGGAAGCACTGACCAGTGCCGATGTGAACCTGGCAAAAGATGTGATGGAGCGTGACACCCGTGTCAATGCGCTCGAAGTACAGGTCGATGAAGACTGCAGCCATATCATCGCGCGCAGACAGCCTGCAGCGCGTGATTTGCGCATGATTATGATGATGGTGAAAACCATCACCGACCTGGAACGAATTGGTGACGAAGCAACCAAGATTGCCCGTACTGCACAGCGTATTTATGAGCAGGACCGCATGTACAAACCGCGCTTCAACGAGATCAAATCCATGGTTGCGATTGTGCGTGAGATGTTGCGTACTTCACTGGACTCTTTTGCCCGTCTGGACGTCAGCCAGACCGTAGAAGTTGCCAAGCAGGATGAGCAGGTGGATGAACAGTTCCGTGCCGCCATGCGCCAGCTGATTACTTTCATGCTGGAAGACCCTCGCACCATCTCCATGTCACTGGAAGTGCTGTTTGTGGCCAAGGCGATTGAGCGTATCGGCGATCATGCAAAAAACATCTCTGAATATGTCGTGTACATGGTCAAAGGCAAGGATATCCGCCATACCAGCCTGGAAGATATCGAACGCGAGACGCAATCTTAACCACGCATACTAAAAAAGCACTCCCAGGAGTGCTTTTTTGTTTGGTCAACCCAATAACGAAATTAAGATTGTGGCGGTACGTAACCGCTGGCAACATCTGCACCATCGCCGAAAAAGTACTTTTCGGTTTGCTCTGCCAAATACTTCCGGGCACTCGGGTCGGCGAGACTCAGGCGGTTTTCGTTGACCAGCATGGTCTGTTGCTTAAGCCAACCTGCCCAAGCCTCTTTGGACACGTGCATATAAATCTTCTTGCCCAGTTCACCGGGATAAGGCGGAAAATCCATGCCTTCCAGCTCTTTGCCCAGTTTCACACATTGCACCATTCTTGCCATGTTCGATCCTCACTATACTGCTAAAAGCGCTATCATAGCGCATGTTAAAATCTGATGTCGCAATTTAGAGATAAACCATGCAAAACAATCAATCATCCAGCCACCAGGAAAGCCCTTTTAAAGGCAAAACTGGCGTTCGCCGTTTAATCAATGCCTTTGGCTACTCCATGGATGGTTTTAAAGCCGCCTACCAGCACGAAGACGCTTTCCGCCAGGAGGTTTGGCTGTCATTAGTGCTGATCCCGCTGGCGTTTTATCTGGAAGCCGAAGCCTTGCACCGTATTTTAATGGTGGGCAGCGTATTGCTGGTGATGATTGTGGAATTACTTAACTCTGCGGTAGAAGCCGTGGTTGACCGTGTTTCAATTGAGCGCCATGCATTGGCCAAGCGCGCCAAGGATATTGGTAGCGCGGCCGTATTATTGGCGCTGATCAACCTGTGCGTCGTGTGGGGATTGATTCTGTTTGGTTAAGCCAGGCAATTTAGAATATAAAAAAGGTTGGCATTGCCAACCTTTTTTATTTAACTCACCCGGTTAAAAATCTGCCCTGGCACCCACCAGAACTGACCGCGCACCCGCCGGTGAAATATCCTTGAGGAAAGAGGCGTGTTCACGTATCTCGTCATTAAGCAGGTTATTGGCCTTGGCAAATAATTCCACATGATACTTAACCGGTAATTTGTAGGCGACCAGCGCACTCAGGTTAGTATAACCATCCGTTTTGAGCTCGTTCTCCGCCACATCGTTTTGTTTGAATGCATGCAACACATCCATGCGCGCATTCCAGTTTCCGAGACGGTAATCTAGCCCACCGCCTAGACGCAATGGCGAGATACGCGGTAAGTAGTCGTTATTGCGCGTATCTTTGGCATGCACGTAATCACCGCGCACTCTCAGTGCCCACTCGTCATTCAGGGCAAATTTGCCTTCAAGCTCCAGGCCTTTGAACAAGGCAGGCACGGCTCTAAATTCGGCTTCAGGCAACAACTCCCCATCCACCAAAACATCATTGCCTGTATTAAATAACCCAATAAAATTCCTAAACTTGGTGGCGTAGGCGCCTAAAGTAATACTGTTGCCACCCGATTTCCATTTCAGCTGCGCATCAATACCATTTGAACGCTCTTTTTTGAGCGAAGTATTACCCACTTCAACCTGCCCAGTCGCAATATGCGGCCCGTTTGCAAACAGCTCGAAGTAACTGGGCGCACGCTCATTATGAGAAAGGTTTACCGTGGCGACCCATGACTCATCGATGGTATATAGTCCACCTAAAGCAAAACTGTTCGGGCTGAAACGCTTGTTCTGACCCGTTCCAAAATTGTCGCTATCTGCAGATCGGACGGATGTTTCGCCTGTGCGCCCGCCAAAGGTGATCTTATGCTTATCAATGGCATACTCCTCGTACAGATAGAGTGACTGGTCCTGTGTTGTCACACTGGGAACAAAGGCTTCCTCCCCCAGGGCCATGAAACGCGTATTCTGAAACTGATATCCAACCACACCATTCAGCCCCATGAAAGTTTGGTGGGTGCCTTCCAGGCTACCCTGCATGCCGCGGTTTTTAAATGTCGTTCCTACCTCACCATTTTCCAGCTCGACATGCTTATAGTTGGTATAGGCCATCCTGAGCTTGAGTTTTTCTATTGGACCCTTCAAGTCTCTGACTTCGCCTGCCAGCTCTGTGCGCTTGTTATTCATGTCAATTTTGACATCATCTTCCGCCACTGTCCCGTAATAGTTATTCGAGTCGGCATATGACAGGCCCAGATAACCCTTGTCGAAGGTCCAGGATGCCCCCATCGCACCGCCATTGGCAAAGCCAGCGCTATTATTCAGTGTCTTTTTGCCTTTGCTATCCCGCTCGGTGCCATCGGCCAGGCTTTTACGCTTTGAGACGGCATAGCCAGGAATATCAAGATTACTTGTTTCACGGCTATAAACATCTGCATGCAATGCAAACAGTCCATTCCCCACGTCCACCACAGCGGCACCGTTACGCGTATTATCTGGCCCGCCAAAGCGTGCCTCGGCACGGCCGGTATAGCCATTGAGTGACTCCTTGGGAATCCGATGGTCAATGGCATTCACAACGCCGCCCATGGCGCTCCCGCCATACAGCAATGCTGCCGGACCTCTTACCACATCAATTTGCTCAATGATCAATGGGTCTATGCCGACAGCATGGTCGAAACTCAGTGAAGAGGCATCAAGCACGCCTACGCCGTTTTGCATAATGCGGACACGTTCAGCATCGAGGCCACGGATAATCGGGCGTGACGCATTCGGGCCAAACTGGGTCGCAGTCACGCCGGGAATACCATTCAGCGTCTCGCCGAGCGTGCCCTGACGGCGTAGGCTCAGTTCGCGGCCACCAAGCACGGAGACTGGTACTACCATATCATCTGAAGCGACCCCCAGCGGATTGCCCGTCACAGGCACCTGATCAAGGTCGATGGTGGTAGAGTTGTCTGCTGCTATGGCGGTCACAGATGTAGTCAATGCCGCCATCATGGCCAGCCACAGTGGTTTATGACGCCAAACTGAGGGCGCCAGACGATTTGTCATATTCATTTTTTATTCCAGACATACGCGAACAATGCAGACATGCACTGCTCGCAAAACAATGGGATCCAAGCGGCTATGCCGGCTGGAGCTTATTCACTGATCAGGCTGAAATAATGAAAGGTGGCGCGCGCGCGGAATAGATTGCAACGCGACTGGTTGAAACCGCTGTGATAATGGCGGTTGAGAGCGGAAAGCTTGCTTGCGGTGGAAGGCTCCACTGCGGGGATTGCGTTAAAGCGCCCGCAGCATGCGCGAGACTGATACACAGCGTACAAGGCTCATTGCCCTGATGATTTTTGTCTGGTTGAGACTGCTGCGTCAGCTCCTGAATATGGCTGATTTCATGCGTGACCATCCCTGTCTGCGCAATGGCAAACAGAAACGCCAACAGGAATGACACATAAAAACGCTTTAACATATTGAATATATTAACATATATTTATGACAACCCAATGAACCATTAAGGCTGTGTCACAAGTGTACTGATGATGGCTTCGACCGCATTGGCATTATTGGCTGGCACATATCCGCCTTCCAGCATCCATACCATACGCCCTTGCGCATGTTCTGCCGCTAATGCCTTGATGGCTTTTGCCACCGTCGCATAGCCTGCGTCAGAATACTGCAATGCCCCTAGCGTATCGCCTTGATGCGCATCCAGCCCGGCTGATACCATGATCAATTCGGGGCGAAACGCTTGCATCGCCTGCGCCAGCGGCTGCTCAATGGCCTGTAGCAGGCGACTCTCATTGCTACCCGGCGCGATATCCACATTCATGGTGTAGCCCAAGCCCAGGCCGGTTCCGGTTTCGCCAGGTCTACCGCTGCCGGGATACAGTGGGTGCTGATGCGCACTAAAGTAAAACACGCTGTTATCTGCATAGAAAATATCCTGCGTACCATTGCCATGATGCACGTCGATATCGACAATTAAAATGCGTTGTATACCGTATCTTTGCTGCGCATAACGGGCCGCGACTGCAATGTGGTTGATCAGGCAAAACCCCATGCCTCGGTCACGCGTGGCGTGGTGCCCGGGTGGCCTGACCAAGGCAAACGCGGTAGACGACTGCTGAGTCATCACTGCATCCACACCTGCCATCACCGCACCTGAGGATAATGTCGCAACGGCCAGGGAATGTTGTGACAACATCGTATCGCCTGTACTCAGCAGGTGATGCTGGCCAGGCTTGACGCTTGCCTGCTCTTTATCAAGCAAATCCAGGTAGACAGGGCTGTGTACACGCAGTAAATCTTGGCGCGAGGCTGCTGTAAAAGATGGCCAGCGTAAAAAAACGTTTAATTGTGGATTGTGTTTTAAGCGCTCCACAATCATATTCACGCGGCTCGCCCGTTCAGGGTGACCTGGTCCCGGGTCATGTAATTCAAAACGTGTATCGTAAAGCATGGTCATCGCAGCTTTACGCTGGCTACCAGATTTTGTGTAGCCGTCTTCTGCCTGAGCAGCCGAATAAGGCAAACAGGGTAGCAGCACAGTCATCAATAACGCTTGGGAAATACGCATGCGCATGAGCGCGCCCCTGAAACAAAGTATCTGACGATTGTAGAAACTTGCCGCAGTCATGGCAAGCAGGCAGTCTTTGCCTAGGGGCTTACGAAAGATTAAAGGTTGACCACACGCTTGGGCGCGATACGTCCATCGCGCTGCTGCTGGCCTACACCCAGAAACAGGCCTGCCTCGCTGTAGATGCGTAACTCGCCCGCCGGGATATTGCCGGACAACCACACTGGATTGCCTTGCTTGAAATAATAAGCCGCATCCTCATGCAACTCAATTTTCGGTAACGCGCTGATGGCGGTATCTACAGGCAACAACAAGGCATCGCGTTGTTCAACCGTCATTTGCTCAAGCGCTTCAACCGTCACCGTATGCGCAATCTGGTACGTTGCTGTTGCGGTACGACGCAAAGCGGTCAAATGCGCACCAACGTTCAATGCCTTACCGATATCTTCACCCAGGGTGCGGATATAGGTGCCCTTGCTGCAACACACTTCAATCTCGGCACTATTGTCAGCACAAGCCAGCACGCGTAAATCATAAATCGTGACCTGGCGTGGTGCACGCTCGAGTTCTAGGCCATCTCGCGCATACTCATACAATGGCTTGCCATTGACCTTGAGCGCGGAATACATAGGCGGCACCTGCGTAATTTCACCCATAAACTGCGGTAACACGCGATCAATCTCTTCGCGCGTCACCTGGCAATCTACGTGGTTGAGCACATCGCCCTCTTTATCTCCAGTCGTCGTTGTCACACCAAACTTAACCGTGGCGATATAGGTTTTGTTTTCGTCGGTTAAATGCTGGGCAAACTTGGTCGCTTCCCCAAAGCAAATGGGTAGCACGCCTGTTGCCAGAGGGTCTAGCGTCCCTGTATGGCCTGCTTTCTGCGCCTGGTATAACCATTTGACCTTTTGCAAAGCCTGGTTGGAAGAAAAGCCATACGGTTTATCGAGCAACAACACGCCGTTAACGGCGCGTTTTATGCGTTTTGTCTGCATAGCTTAAGCGATTAAAAGTTATTCTTGCGGAGGGGTATCGGACAAGGCGTCATGAATGAGCTTATCCATATGCATGCCACGGTCTATGGATTCATCATAGACAAAATGCAGTTGCGGCACAGTACGTATCATCATGCGCTTACCCAATTGGGAGCGCAAAAAGCCGGCGGCTTTTTCCAGCCCGGCCTGCAAACCCTTGCTGTTTTTTTGCGCCGTGTAAAAGACTTTGGCATGAGCCATGTCGCCAGCCACCTCAACACCAGTCAAGGTGACCATTTGCACACGCGGGTCTTTGACCTCAAACATGAGCAAATCCGCCAGTTCACGGCGCATTTGCTCTGAGACGCGGTCGTTTCTTGAAAATGCTTTAGCCATGAGTTTCCTGACTTTAAAAGACTAAATGAGGCTAGGCGCAAGCCAAAAAATGGGGCTCAGCATAGTAGTAGGCATATGTAAGCGACCATTTTTTGGATAGCGACCTTCGAATACAGCCTGCATCATGACGGATTTAAAAGTCACTGCTTTTAAAATTAAAGTGTACGTGCCACTTCAACGACTTCGTAAACTTCCAGGATATCGCCCACTTCGATGTCGTTGTAGTTCTTGAGTGACAAACCACATTCGAAATTGTTCTTCACTTCCTTCACGTCGTCCTTGAAGCGTTTCAGGGAGTCCAATTCACCGGTATGGATAATCACATTGTTACGCAGCAAACGTACTTTGGAATTACGTTTCACCACGCCGTCCTGTACGTAACAACCAGCGACCGCACCCACTTTGGAGATGCGATATACTTCGCGGATTTCTACGGTACCGATCATTTGCTCTTTCTGCTCAGGCGCCAGCATGCCACCCAGTGCAGCCTTGATCTCATCCACAGCCTCGTAAATGATGTTGTAGTAGCGCAGGTCCACGCTCATGGTTTCGACCAGTTTACGGGCACCAGCATCAGCACGCACGTTAAAGCCAATCAATACCGCTTTGGAAGCCGCTGCCAGGTTCACGTCAGACTCACTGATCGCACCAACCGCAGTGTGAATAATATTGACGCGCACTTCGCTGGTAGACAATTTCTGCAAACTGGTGGTCAAGGCTTCGAAAGAGCCCTGGACATCTGACTTGATAATCAGGTTCAGGGTTTGCACTTCACCTTCAGCCATTTGCTCAAACATGTTTTCCAGTTTGGCCGCCTGCTGTTTAGCCAGTTTCACATCACGGAATTTACCCTGACGGAACAAGGCAATTTCACGCGCCTTGCGTTCGTCGTTCAATACAATGGTTTCTTCACCGGAGCTAGGTACGTCAGACAAGCCTAGGACTTCCACTGGAATAGAGGGACCAGCTTCCTTGATATCGTTACCGCTCTCGTCCAGCATGGCGCGCACACGGCCAAAGGCAGTGCCTGCCAGCAACATGTCGCCACGGCGCAAGATACCGGATTGCACCAACACGGTAGACACCGGACCACGCCCTTTATCCAGGCGGCCTTCAATCACCAGACCTTTGGCAGGTGTATTGAGCGGCGCTTTCAACTCCAGCACTTCTGCTTGCAGCAGTACGGCTTCGAGCAACTCATCAATGCCTTTACCGGTTTTGGCAGAAACCTCACGGAACATGGTGTCACCACCGTATTCTTCCGGGACCACTTCATGCGTAATCAATTCGTTTTTGACACGCTCCGGTTGTGCTTCCGGTTTATCAATCTTGTTGATCGCAACCACGATAGGCACGTTACCCGCTTTCGCATGATGAATCGCTTCAATCGTTTGCGGCATGACGCCGTCATCGGCAGACACCACCAGGATCACGATATCGGTAGCCTTGGCACCGCGGGCACGCATGGCAGTAAACGCTTCGTGACCTGGTGTATCGAGGAAAGTCACCATGCCACGCGGGGTTTCCACATGGTAAGCACCGATATGCTGGGTAATGCCCCCTGCCTCGCCAGAGGCCACACGGCTACGACGGATATAGTCAAGCAGGGAGGTCTTACCATGGTCAACGTGACCCATTACCGTCACCACTGGCGGACGTGCTTCCATCACCGCTTCTACAGTATCAGTTTCTTCCAGGAAGCTTTCCGGATCGTTGGCAGCCGCCGCCTGGGCCTTATGTCCCATTTCTTCCACCAAAATAATGGCAGTATCCTGATCTAACACCTGGTTAATCGTCACCATCATGCCCATCTTCATCAGGGCTTTAATGACCTCAGCTGCTTTTACCGACATTTTGTGTGCCAGATCGGCCACAGAAATCGTCTCAGGCACCATCACTTCTTTAATGATCGGTTCAGTCGGGGCATTAAATGCATGTTGATCATCTTTGCTGGATTTGTGATGTTTGCCCTTAGGGGTACGCCAACCCTGATTGGCTCCACCAGCATCACCACGGGTTTTAATGCCGCGTTTTTTATTCTCGTTATCGTTCCAGTCGCGGTTATCTGTCTTGGCCTTTTTATCTTTGCTTTCCGGCTTGTCTGTCGTTTTGGCAGCAGGTTTGTGCAAGGTGCCTTCAGACAACTTGGTGGCTGCAGGTTTATTCTTCGCAGCCTCGGCTTCTGCTTGACGCTTGGCCTCCTCTTCGGCACGACGCTGCGTTAACGCCTGCTTACGCTTCACATCTTCGGCTTGCAAGGCAGCCAATTTGGCTGCACGCGCCGCTTCCTGTTCACGCAAGGCGATTTCTTGTGCTGACAACACGACTGCTTTTTTCGCGACAACAGGCGTCTCCAAAGTAGGCACCACCTCGGTAGCCGGTGGCTCCACTGGGGTAGGTTCAGGCTCAGGCACCACCTCTGGAATTTCTTCGACAGGTGGCAGCTCTACCACCTCTTCGACAGCCGCTGGCAGCTCTTCTAAGACTTCTGGCGCGACCTCTTCCACCTCTTCAAAAGAGGCAGTCTCTACCGGTTGGTCGTAGCCAATTTCAGGACGTTCCAGCACACGTTTCTTACGCACTTCAACCTGAATGGTACGGGCTTTGCCTGAGCTATCTAGTTTTTTGATTTCAGTATTCTGTTTGCGGGTCAGGGTAATTTTGCCTTTAGGGGCAGTACCTGCACCATGCTCCTTACGCAAGTAATCCAGCAAGGCAGCTTTGTCACCTTCTTCCAAAAAATCATCCACAGACGTTTTGTTAACGCCTGCGCTTTTCAGTTGCTCGATGAGCAAGGTCGTTGGCAGACCCAGTTCTGCGGCAAATTGTGCGACGGTTGAAAGTGCCATGTACTGCTCCAGTTCAATTACTTTATTTTTTAATTAAGATATTTGCATGATGCTTGACCGCATAGTTTATTTAAACCAAGGGGCGCGTGCAGTCATAATCAAAGACTTGGCGCGCTCTTCATCTATTCCGGTCAGGTCAACCAGCTCATCTACGGCCAGTTCGGCCAGGTCTTCGCTGGTATGGATCTCGTTCGCAGCCAGTTTATGGGCTGTGTCTGCATCCATGCCTTCCAGTGTCATCAAATCGTTAGTGTCTTCTTCAACTTTTTCTTCTTTGGCAATCGCCTCAGTCAGCAAGGCTGCACGTGCACGAGAGCGCAATTCATTGATGGTATCTTCATCAAACGCTTCGATTTCGGACATTTCTGCCAGTGGCACGTAAGCGATTTCTTCCAGAGTGCTAAACCCTTCTTGCACCAGGATATCGGCTACTTCATCATCCACATCCAGTTTTTCCATAAACAGCTGGCTGATTTTGGCATATTCATCCTGGCTCTTCTGCGCAGCGGCTTCTTCCGTCAGGATATTCAGGTTCCAGCCTGTCAGCTCAGACGCCAGGCGTACGTTCTGGCCATTACGGCCAATCGCTACTGCAAGCTGTTCCTCGTTCACAACCACGTCCATGCTATGTGCATCTTCATCCACAACGATAGAAGTCACTTCAGCAGGTGCCAAAGCATTAATTACAAATTGTGCCGGATCCATGCTCCACAACACGATATCTACGCGTTCGCCACCCAACTCAGAGGTCACCGCCTGCACACGTGAACCACGCATACCGACACATGTACCTACTGGATCCAGACGCTGGTCATTGGTTTTCACCGCAATTTTGGAGCGTAAACCTGGATCACGGGCTGCAGAACGGATTTCCAGCAAACCCTCTTCGATTTCCGGTACTTCCAGTTCAAACAAACGCTTGAGAAACTCAGGTGCCACGCGTGACAAAATCAGTTGTGGGCCGCGGCCACCACGGTCAACGCGAGATAGATAAGCACGTACACGGTCACCTACACGCAGGTTTTCTTTCTGAATCATCGCCTCACGTGGCAACAGGCATTCAATACGGCCCACCTCAATGATGGCATTGCCTTTTTCCATACGTTTGATCACACCGGTGACCAGGCTCTCACCACGCGCCAGAAAGTCCTGGATCATTTGCTCTCGCTCAGCTTCGCGCACTTTTTGCAGAATCACCTGCTTGGCGGCTTGCGCACCGATACGGCCAAAAGAGATAGACTCCAATGGCTCTTCATAGTAATCACCAATCTGTCTGCCAGCAGCTCTTTCGTCTTCTTCGTCAAATTGGTAAGCAGAGCTTTCCAGCAAGTCGTATTCTACATATTGCCAACGTCTGAAGGTTTTGTAATCCCCAGTCTCGCGATCAATCTCAACGCGAATATCAGCACCTTCTTCATGGTTTTTTTTCGTTGCTGAAGCCAACGCCAGCTCTAAAGCGGTAAAGATAACCTCTTTATCCACATTTTTTTCATGGGCCAGGGCATCAACCAACAACAATAATTCACGACTCATCGTAATCTCCAACTCACCGTACGGATTAGCTAAAACAAATTAATCAAAGACCGGGCTCAAACGAGCCTTGTCTATATTATCCAGCGACAATCTATAAACCCAGCCATCACACTCAATGACTACCTTGCCCTCTTCTACCCCTTGCAACAACCCCAGAAATGTTTTTCTGGGCAAACTGGTTTCAGTGGCTTTGGGACCATCATCCTTGATACCGACACGCAATTTGATTTGGGCACGCTCACCGGCAAAACGCACAAAATCGCCCTCTTTGCGTAAGACACGATCCAAACCGGCTGAAGATACTTCCAGGCGGTCATAATCAATATCCAGTTCAACAGTCAACACATTGCCCAGTTGATTGCTTACTAACACGCAATCATCAATCGTCACACTGTCCTTGTTATCTTTCGGCGTCAATTTGTCGATAAATACGCGCAGCAATTTGCCACGATTGGCCGCTTCAAAATCAACCAACTCGTATCCCAACTGAGTAACTGTCTTTTCAACCACCGAATGCAAACTTTGCATGCGAACCCTTAATTCAAAACGCTACGTCCAAAAACAAAAAATGGGCGTAACGCCCATCTATCATTTTGATTATACCAAAAATCCTTTTAAATTCAAAGTCAATCTAGGTCAAGCAAAGGAATATCTGTAGCTACAACTCTTTTTATCAACCGCATACTTGATAGCCCACTTGGGTCAATGACAACACAGTGCGATTTTCTTATGATACCTACAAAACGAGGGAGAAGAAGCAATATTAACCGATAAAACGGTGCATATTTATAGCAGGACAGATTTCATGGCAGTCTATTTTGAGTTACTCATCATAGACCTTCACAACCCGGTGCTTGCACCGGGTTTTTTTATGCCTGCGAGTTTGTTGATAGTAGCAGCGCTCAGGGCATTAGGTTTCTGCTACATACAGAAGAGAGGATTGCTTGCAGTGAGTTTGTAGCTGTAGCTTTTCAGCAATCTTGTGTTCAGCCCATCTGCACGGAGCAATAAAAAACCCAGCAGTGTTGTGCTGGGTTTTTGTGTAAGGAGCTTGGGGAT
>OFDC01000120.1_pt1 | contig 84517 bp, 78 predicted proteins | sample 1520941 | NCBI WGS metagenome assembly OFDC01 (sample SAMEA94258168, study PRJEB24077) | hot springs metagenome | biome: Aquatic biome; feature: Water | place: India | collected 2012-12-06 | depth 5 m
GTAGGGTGCGCTACAGCGCACCAACCGACGGTGCGCTGTAGCGCACCCTACGATAGCTGACAGGCCTTCGCCGTCACCGCGCGTCGGCCAGCACCGCTTCGGCACCCTTCCAGCCCATCAGCATCGCCGGGGCATTGGTGTTCCCCGCGATGATGTTCGGAAACGCGCTCGCGTCGATCACCCGCAACCCGCCCACGCCGTGCACCCGCAGCGCCGCATCGACCACCGAGGATACCGCGTCCTGCCCCATCCGGCAGGTGCAGCTTGGGTGGTAGACCGTCCCCGACCGGGCACGGAAATCGTGGATCAGCTCTTCATCCGACTGGACTTTAGGGCCCGGCCGCAGCTCTTCCTTGACGAGGGCGGCCATGGCGGGCTGTGCCGCGATGTGGCGCAGGAACTTCACCGCCGCCAGCATCTCCTCGACGTCATGGTTCGTCGAAAACGCGTTCGCAGTGATCACCGGATGATCCTCGGGCCGCCTCGTGCGCAGCCGGATATGGCCCCGGCTGGTGGGTCTGCAGTTCGACAGGCCGATCGACATCCCGGACCAGGGATCCGGCGTCAAGAGCGGCCGCTCGCCCTCACGCGGGATCAGCGTCGAGAACGCCTGGAAATACAGCTGCATGTTCGGCCGGTCGAGGTCTGGCCTTGTCCGGAAGAACCCGCCGGCGTGGTTGATCGACTTGGCAAGCGGGCCATTGCCGCCCAGGAAGTACTGCATCCCGGCGCGCAGCTTGCCCCACCAGGGGCGCAGCTCGTCATTGTAGGTCGGCACCTTCATCGACCAGGTGTAGTTCAGACCCTGATGGTCGCTGAGGTGGTCGCCAACGTTCGGATTGTCCATGATGACCGGGATGCCCAGCCCCGACAGCAGCGCCCCCGGCCCGATCCCCGACAGCTGCAACAGCTGCGGCGAATTGATCGCACCGCCCGAAAGGATCACCTCGCCCCGCGCCCGCAGGAGCCGCGTTTCGCCGCCTTGCCGGTACTCCACGCCCACGGCCCGGCCGCCTTCGAGCAGCACCCGCGTCACCAGCGCCCGGGTGATCACCCGCAGGTTCGGCCGCTTCATGGCTGGCCGCAGAAAGGCCCGCGCGGCCGAGTTCCGCCGCGCGCCCTTGATCGTCATCTGGTAGACGCCCGCGCCCTCTTGCCGGGCACCGTTGAAGTCAGGCGTTTGCGCCAGCCCGGCCTCTTCGCAGGCCTTCAGATACATCCCCACCAGCGGATGCAGTCCCGCCCGGTTGGCCGACACGAACAGCGGCCCTCCCTGCCCGCGCCAGTCGTCGGCACCGGCCTCGGTGTCCTCCATCGCCTTGTAGGCCGACAGACACTCCTCCCAGCCCCAGCCCGGATTGACACCCCAGTCGTCGTAGTCCGCCTTGTGGCCCCGGATGTAGACCATCGCATTGATGCTGGACGACCCGCCCAGCACCTTTCCCCGCGGCCAATGGTCCCGCGCGCCGTTCAGCCCCGGATCGGGTTCGGTCTTGTAAAGCCAGTTTACCGCCGGTTCGTAGAACAGCTTGCCGTAACCCAGGGGCAAATGGACATAGAAGCGCCGGTCGGACCCGCCGGCTTCCAGAACCGTGACCTTGTGCCTGCCCGAGGCCGTCAGCCGTTCGGCCAAAACGCAGCCAGCGCTGCCTGCGCCCACGATGATATAGTCGGTCTCGTCCATGAAAGTCCCCGGCGTTCGCTCGCGACCCTAGCGGTGGGGGCGCGGCCGAACCGTCCGGTTTGCGACACGGAATGTCGCGCTTGAGTGGCTTTCACTGCGACTGCGCCGTCCCGCCTTAGCCGTCGATCCGGGCACCCATGATGGCGATGGCCTGCTGGTAAACCGTGGCCGCATTCCATTGCTTGATCACGGCAAAGTTCGGCTCGCCTTCCTGATAGCCCTTGCCGGGCTTCCAGCCCTTCTGGCGCAGGTAGTTCGCGGTCGAGGCCAGCGCGTCGGCTGCATTGGTGAAGTCAACGGCGCCGTCGCCGTTGCCGTCGACGCCATATTTCAGCGCATTGCCCGGCAGGAACTGGGTATGCCCAAGCTCGCCATGCTTGGCACCGACGGTCTTGGCCGAGATCATCCCGGCATCGACCATCTTAAGCGCGCCGATAAGGTGCGGGCGGAAAAAGTCCGAGCGTCGGCAGTCATATGTCAGTGTGGCGATGGCGGACACGACGTTCGAGTCGCCCATGAAGCCGCCGAATCCGGTTTCCATGCCATGGATTGCGATCAGCACACCGGCGGGGACGCCATAGGCAGCCTCCAGGCTTTGGTAGAAGCCCGCGTTCTTTGCCTTGCGGCTGCGGCCCTGCTGGACGATCGTATCGGCCCCGCGCACGTTCAGGAACTTTTCAAGGCTGTACTTGAAGCTTTTCTGGTTGCGGTCGGCGGCGATCGTGGACTTGGAATAAGCGGTCGACATCAAGGCAGCGATGCCACGTTCGCCGACCCCTTCGGCCTTGGCCTCGGCGGCCATTTCTGCCTTCCAGCCCTCGTACTGACCACCAGTGTCACTGCAACTTGCAGCATGGGCCGCGAGGGGAAGCACACAAAGCATCAGGGCAATCGAAAAACGGGGCAACAGCTGCACGTCGGGCACCTTTCCTCGGGATTTTCCGCAGTCTATTCAACGCGCGGCAACAATCAAGCAGGGCACCGGTGATCGCGTGGGACCTGTTGCTGACGTGTTGGTGATCTGTCAGGCGGGTGGGACGGGGCGCAGCGGTCACTCCCTTGGGTGCAGGGGGACGTCGCGCGCGCTGCAGATCACAGAACAAGGGGGCGTCATCCGGCGGGGTGGTTTTCGGTGCTGCAGGCGGGAAAGAGGTGCCCGTCCGGTCAGGAAGAACCGCACGGCCCCCGTAACCGACCGGAATCCGGTGCCAGCCTGGCATCACGGACTGACCACCGAAGCATCGCAGCGCGCAAATCTGGCTGCAACGCCCGCAACTTGCCTGCGGTCGCAGAGAAACCGTTTGACTCACGCGGACCACTGGGCGTCCATGGGCTTCAGGCGGACTCGGACAAGTTCCGCAAATCAGTAAGGGAGTGTGAAGATGCAGCTGAAGCATGGCTTTACCCGTGCGGCGGTGCTGGCGGTGCTGCTTGCAGGAACCTCTGCCACGGCGTTGATGGCCGAGACCCCGGCCGATACGCTGGTGATCGCAGATGCCATTGACGACATCGTGTCGATCGACCCGCATGAGGCGTTCGAATTCTCGGGCGTGGACCTGAACAACAACGTCTACGACACCCTGGTCGAGCTTGACCCCGCAAAGCCGGGCGAGCTGGTGCCGGGCCTCGCGGAAAGCTGGTCCGTGGCCGATGATGGCATGACCTATACGTTCAAGATCAAATCCGGCATCACCTTCTCGTCCGGCAACCCGCTGACCGCCGAGGACGCCGCAGGTTCGCTGCGCCGTGTGGTCAAGCTGAACAAGACCCCCGCCTTCATCCTGACCCAGTTTGGTCTGACACCGGAAAACGTCGACCAGATGATCACCTTCGAGGGCGACACGGTCACGCTCAAGACTGACAAGGCCTATGCGCCGTCCTTCGTCTACAACTGCCTGACGGCCGGCGTGGCCAACATCGTCGACATGAAGACGGTCATGGCAAACGAGGTCGAAGGCGATATGGGCAACGCCTGGCTGAAGGCGAACAGCGCCGGGACCGGGGCCTATGTGCTGAAGTCGTTCAAGCCGAACGAAGGCTACGTGCTGGAAGCCCGCCAGGGCCACTGGCGTGGGGACGCCAAGATCAAGAACATCTTCATGCAGCACATCCCCGAAGGCGCAACCCAGCGACTTCTGCTGGAAAAGGGCGACATCGACATTGCCCGCGAGATGACCCCGACCGATATCGAGGGTATTTCCGGCAACGCCGATCTGAAGGTCCAGGGCGACGTCGGCGGGCAGGTCTATTATCTGGCGCTGAACCAGAAGAAGGCGGAACTTGCGAACCCGAAGGTGCAAGAAGCGATGCGCTGGGCCATCGACTACCAGGGCATGACGGATTCGATCCTCAAGGGCCAGTGGGTCGTGCACCAGAACTTCCTGCCCAAGGGCTTCCTCGGCGCGCTGGACGAAAACCCCTATTCGCTGGACATCGAAAAGGCCAAGGCGCTGATGGCGGAAAGCGGGCTGACCCTGCCCGTCGACATCGGCTTTACCGTCCGCAACAACCAGGAACGGATGGACATCGCCACCTCGATCCAGAACACCTTCGCGCAGATCGGCGTCAACCTGGTCCTCGATGTGGGCGACGGAAAGCAGGGGCTTGAGACCTATCGGGGCCGCAAGCATGACATCACGCTGCAGACCTGGGGCCCGGACTATCCCGACCCGCACACCAACGCCTCGACCTTCGCGATGAACCCCGACAACTCGGATGAGGCGAACGCCACGGGTTACCTGGCCTGGCGGACCGCCTGGGATCCGGGTGCCGAGCTGAACGCCGAGACCCAGGCCGCGGTCGAGGAAAAGGATAGCGCCAAGCGGGCCGAGATGTATGCAGACATCCAGCGCAAGGTGCGCGACAATTCGGCCTTCGTCCTGATGTTCCAGCAGGCCCGGCAGGACGCGATGCGCGCCAACGTGAACGGCTTCTACGCCGGGGGTGCCACGGATTCCGTCACCTACTGGACCATCACCAAGTAAAGCGACCGGGCCGTTCCTTCGGGGACGGCCCTTCCCCGCATGACCGCGTCCCCGTCCCTTCCACAGGAAAGCCGCGCGCTGCGCCTTCTGGGCCAGCTTGGGCTTGGCCTTCTGACGCTCGCCATCACGCTTCTGGGCCTTCTTCTCGTCACCTTTATCATCGGCCGCGTCGTGCCGATCGACCCGGTCCTCTCCATCGTCGGCGAACGCGCGACCGAGGCGCAAATCCAGGCCGTCCGCGACAAGCTGGGCCTCGACCTGCCGATGTGGCAGCAGTTCTGGATCTACCTTCGCGATGCCGTTCAGGGCGACCTTGGCACCTCGATCCGCACCGGCGAGGATATCGCGTCAGAGGTCGCCCGCTACTTCCCCGCGACGCTTGAACTCGCCACGCTTGGCACCCTGTTTGGCACCCTCGTCGGCATCCCCGCCGGGGTCCTCGCCGCCACCCGGCCCGGGAGCATCGCCGACCAGATCGTCCGCGTCGTGGGCCTGATGGGCTATTCGATGCCGGTCTTCTGGCTGGGGCTGATCGGGCTTTTCGTCTTCTACGGCCAGCTCGACTGGGTTGCCGGTCCCGGTCGCCTCGACCCCACCTACGACATGATGATGGAGTTCACGCTGAGCTCCTACACCGGCATGATCCTGATCGACAGCGCCTTGAACGGCGCCTGGGACGTCTTTGCCAATGCCGTCAGCCACATCATCCTGCCCGCTGGCCTTTTGGGTTATGTTTCAATGGCCTACATCAGCCGCATGACCCGCAGCTTCATGATGAATGAACTCGGCCAGGAATACATCACCACTGCCCGCGTGAAGGGCATGCCGGAATGGCGGGTGATCTGGGTCCATGCGATGAAGAATGTCCTCGTTCCCCTGATCACGGTCATCGCGCTCAGCTACGCCTACCTTCTGGAAGGCTCCGTCCTGACCGAGACGATCTTCGCCTGGCCCGGCCTTGGCAGCTATATCACCGATGCGCTTTTCGCCGCCGACATGCCCGCCGTTCTGGGCGGCACCGTCGTCGTCGGCGTGGTCTTCGTCACCCTCAACATGGTGTCCGACATCATCTACCGTCTTGTGGACCCGAGGGCGCGCGTATGACCACGCTTCGCGCCTGGCTACAGGACCCAAGCCCCACCTCACGCCGTCAGGCGCGACTAGGCCAGATGTGGCTCGCCTGGCTTCGTATCCGGCGGAACAACCTGGCCATGGCCGGGCTGGTGATCGTGACGATCCTGATCCTCGTGGCCGTCTTCGCGCCCTGGATGGCCCCGCATGACCCCTTCGTGCAGAACCTGGGCAACCGGCTGAAGCCGCCGGGAACCCCGGGGCATTGGCTTGGAACCGACGATTTTGGCCGCGATATCCTTTCGCGGATCATCCACGGCGCACGGATCACGCTGTATATCATTGCCCTGGTCGCCGTGACCGCCCCGGTCCTTGGCCTTCTGATCGGCACCGTCTCGGGCTATTTCGGCGGATGGATCGACGCGGTCCTCATGCGCCTGACTGACATCTTCCTCGCCTTTCCCCGGCTGATCCTCGCCCTCGCCCTCGTCGCCGTGCTTGGTCCCGGGATCGAGAACGCCGTCCTCGCCATCGCGCTGACCGCCTGGCCGCCCTATGCCCGCGTGGCCCGGGCCGAGACGCTGACGATCCGGTCTTCCGACTACATCGCGGCCGTCCGGCTGCAGGGGGCCAGTGCGCCACGGATCATTCTTGGTCATGTCGTCCCGATGTGCCTGCCCTCGGTCATCATCCGCGTCACGCTGGACATGGCCGGCGTGATTCTGATCGCCGCGGGCCTTGGCTTCCTCGGCCTTGGCGTCCAGCCCCCGCAGCCTGAATGGGGCCTGATGATCTCCTCCGGTCGCAAATTCCTGTTCGAACAATGGTGGGTCGCCACCATGCCCGGTCTTGCCATCTTCATCGTCTCGCTGGGCTTCAACCTCCTCGGCGACGGCCTTCGCGATGTCCTTGATCCGAAGAGCGCCCCGAAATGACGCCCCCTTCCAAGACACTTCTGGAGGTGCAGAACCTCCGTGTGACCTTCGACACCGAGACCGGCCCCGTCGAAGCCGTGCGCGGAGTGTCCTTCTCGCTTGGCCGCGAACGCCTGGGGATCGTGGGAGAGTCGGGCTCTGGCAAGACCATGACCGGCCGATCTGTCCTGCGGCTGATCCGGCCGCCCGGTCGCATTCAGGCCGACCGGATGGTCTTCGACGGCCAGGACCTGATGGGTGCCTCCGAACGCGACATGCGCGCCCTGCGCGGCAAGCGCATCGGCATGGTCATGCAGGACCCGAAATACAGCCTGAACCCGGTGATGACCGTGGGGGACCAGCTGACCGAAGGCCTGCGCCGCCGCGATGGGCTGGGCCGCCGCGACGCCGAGGCGAAGGCGCTTTCCGCCCTGCAAGCCGTCCAGATCCGTGACCCGCAACGGGTGATGGAGGCCTACCCGCACGAACTGTCCGGCGGCATGGGCCAGCGCGTGATGATCGCGATGATGCTGATCCCCGAACCCGACCTTCTGATCGCCGACGAACCAACTTCTGCGCTGGATGTCACCGTCCAGGCCGAGGTCCTGTCAATCCTCGACACCCTCGTCCGCGACCGGGGCATGGGCCTGATCTTCATCAGCCATGACCTCCGCCTCGTCGCGCGGTTCTGCGACCGGGTCCTCGTCATGTACAAGGGCAAGGTGGTCGAGGAACTGCAGGCCGACCACCTTCTCGACGCGCGGCACCCCTATACGCGCGGCCTCCTCAACTGCCTGCCCCGCATCGGCGGCCCGCGAGGTCCCCTTCCTGCACTCGATCGGTCGGGGGCCTGGGCGGAATGAACCTGATCGAGATCGAGACCCTCTCCGTCACCTTTCGCGCCAAGGGCCGCGAGGTTCGCGCCGTCCAGGATGTGAGCCTTGCGGTGAACGAGGGCGAAAGTTTCGGCCTTGTCGGCGAAAGCGGTTCGGGCAAGTCCACGATCCTGCGGGCGATCTGCGGCATGGCGCCGGTGTCAGGCGGGACCATCCGGATCGGTGGCCTGCCTCTCCCGACTCCGCGCGGCCCCGATTTTGCTCGGCAGGTGCAGATGGTCTTCCAGGACCCCTATGCAAGCCTCCACCCGCGCCACACCATCGACCGTACCCTGTCCGAACCCCTGGCGATCCACGGCCTCCGCGATGCCGACGACCGCGTGATCCGGGCCTTGCGGGACGTGGGCCTGCCAACCTCGTTCCGCTTCCGCTATCCGCACCAGCTTTCCGGCGGACAGCGCCAGCGCGTTGCGATCGCCCGCGCGCTGATGCTGGAACCAAAGATCCTCCTGTTGGACGAGCCTACCAGCGCGCTGGACGCCAGCGTTCAGGCCGAGGTGCTGAACCTTTTGAACCGCCTGCGGGCCGAGCGTGGGCTGACCTTCCTGATGGTCAGCCATGACCTTGCCGTCATCGACCACATGACCGACCGGATCCTGGTGATGAAGGATGGCCGCGCTGTCGAGGGCCTCTTGCGTGAGGATCTGGCGCAGGGTCGGATGACGACGGATTATGCCCGAAGCCTCCTGTCCGCCTCGGCTGACCGGATGCTGGAGCAGCCTGCCGCAGGCCCTGCCTAGTGCCAGGCGCCCTTGCGCAACCCCACCCATTGCGGCACCCCTTGACCATGTCTGCCTTCTTGTCTGTTGAAACCTCGCTGACGGGCCGCCGCTGGATCGGCCCCGATCCGACACAGGACCGCCTGGCCGAGGCGATGGCGCAGACGACGCGGCTGTCCCTGCCTCTGTGCCGCATCCTTGCCGCGCGCGGCGTGGCAGAAGAAGCAGCTCTCGCCTACCTTTCTCCCGCGCTGCGCGATCTTCTGCCAGACCCCCTGACCCTGAGGGACATGGGACCGGCCGCCGACCGCCTGCTCCGCGCTGTTGCCCGGCGCGACCGGATTGCCATCTTTGCCGATTACGACGTCGACGGTGGCGCATCCGCAGCCCTTCTGATGATCTGGTTGCGCAGCTTCGGGCTGTCGGCCACCCTCTACATCCCCGACCGCATCGACGAAGGGTATGGTCCGAACGTCCCCGCGATGGCCCAGCTTGCCGCCACCCATGACCTTATCCTTTGCGTTGACTGCGGCACGCTTAGCCATGATCCCATCGCCGCGGCACAAGGGGTGGACGTGGTCATCCTCGACCACCACCTGGCGCTAGAGACCCTGCCGTCCGCGCTGGCCATCGTGAACCCAAACCGTCAGGACGAGGACGGCTCGCTTGCCCATCTCTGTGCTGCCGGGGTCGTCTTCCTGCTGCTGGTCGAGGCGAACCGGCGCCTGAAGGCGGACGGCAGGCAGGGTCCCGACCTGATGGCGCTGCTTGATCTCGTGGCGCTGGCCACGGTTGCCGATGTCGCGCCGCTGACCGGGGTGAACCGGGCCTTTGTCCGGCAGGGTCTGAAAGTGATGGCGCGCCGTGACCGTCCGGGCCTGCGGGCGCTGGCCGATGTCGCCCGCATGGACCAGGCCCCGACCGCCTATGCCTTGGGCTTCCTCCTCGGGCCCAGGGTCAACGCAGGCGGGCGCATCGGACAGGCCGATCTTGGCGCGCGTCTTCTGGCGACCGACGACTTGACCGAGGCCACACGCCTTGCGGCCCAGTTGGACCAGCTGAACACCGGCCGGCGCGAAATCACCGAAGCGGTCCGGCTTGAGGCGATGGCCCAGGCCGAATCGCGCGGGCTTGAGGCCCCCCTGGTCTGGGCCGCCGCCGATGGCTGGCACCCGGGCGTCGTCGGCATCGTTGCCGCCCGCCTGAAAGAAGCCGCACACCGCCCCTCGGTCGTCATCGGCTTCGACGGCGACGACGGCAAGGGATCCGCCCGGTCGGTCCCCGGGATCGACCTTGGGGCCGCGATCCAGCGCCTTGCGGCCGAAGGGATGATCGTCAAGGGCGGCGGGCACAAGATGGCCGCGGGTCTCAGCCTTACTCGCGCCCAGCTCCTGCCCGCGATGGATCGGCTGGCCGAGCTTCTGGCCCGGCAGGGTGCGGGCAATACCGGACCACAGGATCTGCGAATCGACAGCCTGCTGACGACCGCCGCCGCCACCGTCGCCCTCGTCGAAGAGGTCGAGAATGCCGGCCCCTTCGGCGCCGCCGCCCCCGCCCCCAGATTCGCCTTCGCCAATGCCCAGGTCAGCGGACGGCGGATCGGCGACAGCCATCTCAAACTCAGCATCAGCGACGGAAGCGGCCCGCCGCTTGATGCCATTGCCTTCGGTGCCTTCGACGGACCGCTCGGCCCGGCGCTGGAAAATCCCGGCCACAACCGTTTTCACCTGGCGGGAAAGCTGGAGCTGAACCACTGGAACGGGCGCACCCGTGTCCAGTTGCGCCTGGACGACGCCGCGAAGGCGTGACCCAGCGCATTTTCCCTCTTGCGCAAGGCGGGCGCAGATTCTAGACACCGCGCACTGAAAGCGCGGCCCGTTCGTCTATCGGTTAGGACACCTGGTTTTCAACCAGGTAAGAGGGGTTCGACTCCCCTACGGGCTGCCACTTTCAGTTCCCCCAAAATGAGGGCTTGCATTGCTCGGCGGGGGCTACCCAGACCGACCCGCACGCTTTGGCACTTCGGTCCGCCATGAACCCTCGGGATGCGGCGAGCCGGTCAAAGGCACGTAGCGGATGCAGCGTCGGTCGCATGAACCGCCTGGGCCCGGTTCCCGACCAGGCCCAGCCAAGTCTTCAGGACTTCCACTGCTTCAGGCTCGTCGAGAAACGGAATATGCCCACGTTCCGGCACTTCGCCAAAGATCATGTCCGGGCGACGGCGGCGCATTTCCTCGGCAGTGTCGCGCGCCAGAACGTCCGAGGCCGCGCCGCGGATCAGGGCCAGCGGCAGTCCGTCACAGGCATCGAACAGGGGCCAAAGGTCGGGAAGCGGAGCCGCCATTGCAGCATCGAACGCGCGGCGCAAATCGGGGTCATAGGTCAGCCCGACGTGACCATCGCGTTGCACATAGTGGCGGACGGTCTCTTCCTGCCAGCGAAGGGTCGGGACGTGGGAAAATCCCGGCATGGCGGATGGCATGCGGTCTGCGACCTCTTCCAGGGTCGGAACTGCCGGTTCGATCCCGACATAGGCACCGATCCGCAGCAGACCTTCACGCTCGACCACGGGTCCGACATCGTTCAGGCAAAGCCCAAGCAGCCGGTGCTTCGCCGTCGACGCGAGGACCAGGCCAATCAGCCCGCCCCGGGACGATCCGATGATCGCGGCATTCGCAAGGGCAAGATGGTCCAGCAGCGACAAGGCGTCCTTCGCCTCTTGCGCGACGGTATAGGTGTCCGGCCCGGTCCAGTCGGACCCGCCCCGGCCGCGACTGTCCAGGCGGATGAGGCGAATGCCACCGGGCAGATGGCGGGCCAGATAGTCGAAGTCGCGGCCATCCCGGGTCAGTCCCGCCAGTGCCAGAAGCGGCAGGCCTTGGCCCTCATCGCGAAACGCCAGCCTTGCCCCGTCCTCGGCCAGAAACCGTTGCATGCGCCGCAGTCACCCCTGTCCTAATGGGCATGATATTCGGCAAAACCCTTGCCCGTCTTGCGGCCCAGATAGCCCGCTGCCACCATCTGCTTCAAAAGCGGCGATGGCCGATACTTGGGATCGTCAAAGCCCCGATACAGGGTCTCCATGATGTTCAGCACCACGTCCAGTCCGATCAGATCGCCCAACGCCAGCGGACCCATCGGGTGGTTGGCCCCAAGCTTCATCATGCTGTCGATGTCTTCTGCCGTCGCCAGCCCTTCGTAGACACAGTTGATCGCCTCGTTGATCTGCGGCGCCAGAAGCCTGTTCACGATGAAGCCGTAGCTGTCCTTGGACACCCGCGGGGTCTTGCCAATGGCGCGGGTCAGGTCAGTCACTGCCTCGGCCACTGCATCGGTCGTCTGCAGGGCACGGATGATTTCCACCAGCTGCATCATCGGCACCGGATTGAAGAAATGCATCCCGATAACGCGTCCCGGATGCGCCGAGGCTGCGGCAAGCTCGGTCAGCGAGATCGACGACGTGTTCGAAGCAAAGATCGCGTCGTGGCGGCAGATGCCGTCCAGCCGCTTCAGAAGTTCGGTCTTGACCTCGACCCTCTCGACGATGGCCTCGATCACCAGATCACGGTCATCCATCAGCTCGAAGACCATGGTGGTCTGGATCAGTGCCATCGCCTCGGCGGCCTTGGCCTCCGTAAGGTTGCCCTTCTTGACCAGCCGCGACAGCGACAGGCTGATCGTGGCCCGGCTGCGGTCGATCGCGGCCTCGGTCAGGTCCTGGATCAGGACGGGATAGCCTGCCATGGCAAAGACCTGGGCGATGCCGCTGCCCATTGTGCCACCGCCGATGACGCCGATCTTCTGGATGGGTTGCATGATCCGACCTTTCAATGTGCAGTCCAGCCGCCGTCAACAGGCAGCGCGGTTCCGGTGATCTGGCTTGCGGCAGAGGAACAGAGAAACGCCGCCAGCGCGCCGATCTGGCCGGGCTGGACGAAGCTCTTGGTCGGTTGCGCCGCCAGAAGGACGTCGCGGATGACTTCGTCCTCGGTGATGCCCCGCGCTGCTGCAGTTTCGGGGATCTGCTTTTCCACCAGGGGCGTCAGGACATAGCCCGGGCAGATCGCATTGGCCGTGACCCCGTGTTCCGCCCCTTCCAGGGCAAGCGTCTTGGTGAGCCCGACGATGGCGTGCTTGGACATCACATAGGCCGATTTATAGGGCGAGGCGACAAGACCGTGGGCCGAAGCCACATTGATCACCCGGCCCCAGCCGCGCTGTTTCATGCCGCCGAAGGTCGCGCGACACAGGTGCCAGGCAGCCGACATGTTGATCGCCATGATCAGGTCATAGCGGTCGACCGGAAACTCCTCGATCGGCGCCACGGTCTGGATGCCGGCGTTGTTGACCACGATGTCGATCTGGCCGAACCGCGCTTCGGTCGCCGCCACCAATTCGGCGATCTGCGCCGGATCGGACATGTCGGCCCCGTGAAAGGCTACCGGCGCGCCGGTTTCGCGCTCCATCTCGGATCGGGCAATCTCGATTGCCTCACGGTCGCCAAGGCCGTTCAGCATCACCGCGTGGCCCGCTTCGGCCAGGGCGCGGGCAACGGCGAAACCGATGCCCGAGGTAGAGCCGGTGACGACAGCGGTGCGGAATTCGGGGGCGTGGGGAAAGTCGCGCATGTCAGCCTCAGGCCAGGATCATTTCGGGGACGTTGTCAGGGATCACCAGCGCGGCCTCGGTCGCGGCGCGGATGTCTTCGACCGAGACACCGGGCGCGCGTTCGCGCAAGATAAGACCCGCGCCGCTGGGCTCGATGACGGCAAGGTCGGTCACGACAAGATTGACCCTCCGCAGTGCCGTCAGCGGCAGCGTGCAGCGTGGCACGATCTTCGACTGGCCCTTGGCGGCATGCTGCATGGCCACGACCACGCGCGCGGCCCCCGTGACAAGATCCATCGCCCCGCCCATCCCGGGAACCATCTTGCCCGGAACCTTCCAGTTTGCCAGGTGCCCGGATTCATCAACCTGCAACCCGCCAAGAACCGTCATGTCCAGATGCCCGCCCCGGATCAAGCCAAAGCTCATCGCGCTGTCGATGCTGGCCGCCCCCGGCACGGCAGTGACGAAGCCGCCACCGGCATCGGTGAGGTGCCGGTCCTCCATTCCTTCGGGCGGGCGGGCGCCAAGACCGATCACGCCGTTCTCTGCCTGAAAGAACACCCCCAGTTCGGCGGGCACGAAATTCGCCACCATCGAGGGCAGTCCGATCCCGAGGTTCACCAGCGATCCGGCCTTGATCTCGCGGGCCACACGGCGGGCGATCAGTTCCTTGGCGTCCATCTCGGCCCCCTTACGCAGCACGGATCAGAAGGTGATCGACCAGAACGCCGGGCGTCTTGACCGCATCCGGCGCGATCACCCCCACCGGCACGATGCTTTCCGCCTCGGCAATCACGGTGCGACCCGCCAATGCGATGATCGGATTGAAGTTGTGGGCCGTCAGCAGGTAGCTGAGGTTACCGACATAATCCGCCTGCCAGGCACTGATCAGCGCGAAATCAGCCTTCAGCGGGGTTTCGACCAGATAGCGGTTGCCCTCGACTGTCACGATCTGCTTGCCGTCCTCGACCTCGGTCGCAAGGCCCGTGGGCGTCAGCACCCCGCCCAACCCCATGCCACCCGCGCGAATCCGTTCGACAAGCGTTCCTTGCGGCACAAGCTCGCAGGCGATCTCGCCCGCAATCATCTTGGCCTGGGTTTCCGGGTTCAGCCCGATGTGGCTGGCAATCACATGGCGCACAAGGCCCGCACTGATGAGCTTGCCGATCCCCTTTCCCGGCATCGCGGTGTCATTCGCGATCACCGTCAGATCGCGGATGCCGCGCGCAACGATGGCATCAATCATCCGCTCGGGCGTACCCACGGCCATGAAGCCGCCGATCATCAGGCTGGCGCCTTCCGGGATCAGTTCGGCCGCAGCCTCTGGTTTCAACGCGCCTTTCATGCGGCCTCCCTTGCCCCAATGGCCGCTCGGGCGGCACGGGCGATGACCAGTTCCTCGTTCGTGGGGATGACCATGACCGTCGTGCGCGCCATGTCGGATGAGATCACCCGCGCATTGGCGGCATTCTTTGCGTGGTCGATCTCGACCCCCATCCAGCCCAGGCGTTCGCAGATGCGGGTGCGGATCATGCGTGAGTTCTCGCCGATCCCGCCGCAGAAGATCAGGGCGTCGATACCGCCAAGGGCGGCCGCCATGGCACCAACCTCGCGCTGGCAGCGGAAGACGAAGTAGTCGATGGCCTCAGCCGCCTCGGGCGTCCCAGCGGCTTCCAGCGTCCGCATGTCGTTCGACAGGCCAGAGAGGCCCAGCAAGCCGGACTGCTTGTAAAGAAGGTCAGAGATCGCGGTCGCCGACATCCCCTTCTGGTCCATCAGATACAGCAGGACGCCGGGATCCAGCTGGCCGCAACGCGTGCCCATCGGCAGCCCGTCCAGTGCCGAAAAGCCCATGGTCGAAGATACCGAACGCCCGTTCGTCATCCCGCACATGCTGGCACCATTGCCAAGATGCGCCACCACGACGCGGCCCTCGGCAAGCTGCGGCGCGCTTTGCGCCAGTTCGCCCGCGATGTAGTCATAGCTCAGGCCGTGGAACCCATAGCGCCGCACGCCCTCGGCATACAGCGCACGAGGAAGCGCGAAGGCGTCGTTCACGAAAGGATGGCTGCGGTGAAACGCCGTGTCGAAACACGCCACCTGAGGCACCCCCGGAAAGGCCCGCATCGCGGCGCGGATGCCAGCCAGATTGTGCGGCTGGTGCAGGGGCGCAAAGGGCGAAAGCCCTTCAAGCTCAACCAGTAACGCCTCGGTCACCGGCACCGGCGCGGCGCGGTCCGCCCCACCATGCACGACGCGGTGACCGATGGCGGCCAGGTCAAGATCAGGCCAGCGCGCGCGAAATGCGCCGATGACGGCGGCCATCGCGCCTGCATGGCTGGTCAGATCGCCCGTGGCGTCGATGGCGGCACCAGAGGCATCCTTCAGCTTCAGAACTCCTTCGGGACCGATCCGGTCAGCCAGGCCCGTGGCCAGCGGCTCATCCCCAGCTTCCGGGAACAGCGCCACCTTCAGCGAGGACGAGCCCGCGTTCAGCGTCAGGACGGCGCGGGTCATTTCCCGGCCCCCGCAAAGTGGTGGATCGCCGCCATGGCGCAGGAGGCGAGCCGCGACATCGGGCTATCCGAACGAGAGTTCAGGATCACCGGAACCTTGGCGCCCAACACCAGCCCAGCGCCCTCGGCATGGCTGATGAAGGCAAGCTGCTTGGCCAGCATGTTCCCCGCATCAAGGCCCGGCACGACCAGGATGTTCGCCCTGCCGGCGACGCTGCCCTTCAACCCCTTGGTCTTTGCGGCCCCCATGTCGACCGCATTGTCCATCGCCAGCGGTCCTTCGACCTGACCGCCCTTGATCTGGCCCCGGTCGGCCATTTTCGACAGAAGCGCCGCGTCAATCGAAGACTGGATCGCGGGGTTCACCGTCTCGACCGCAGACAGCACACCGACACGCGGCTCCATGCCCAGCGAAAGCGCAAGGTCGATGGCGTTCTGGCAGATGTCCACCTTGGTCGCGAGGTCTGGCGCGATGTTGATCGCGGCATCGGTCACGAACAGCGGCTCGGGCTGACCCGGAACGTCCATCACGAAGACATGCGTGAACCGCCGCCCGGCCCGCAGACCCAGCGCCTTGTCGAGCATGGGTTTCAGCAGGTCATCGGTGTGCAGATGCCCCTTCATCACCGCAGCCACCCTCCCCTCATGCACCAGCGCGCAGGCACGCTCGGCGGCGGCAGCATCGCCGACTACGTCGACAATCTCGATCCCCGCCAGGTCGGCCCCGATCTCTGCGGCTGCCGCGCGGATCGCTGCCTCACGTCCCACAAGAACCGGCGCGATGATGCTTTCCTTCATCGCCAAAAGCGCCCCGCCCAGCGACTTGGCCTCATCCGGGCAGACCACGGCGGTCGGCAGGGCGGGCAAGGGGCGCGAGCGGTCCAGAAGCGCCTCGAAATGGCGATGCCGCTGCACCAGAAGGCCCGGCACCTCGACATCGTCCTGGTCGAACTTGTCGATCGGCGCCAGCACATCGGCCTCGCCGCTGATGACCGCGCGACCGTCGGCGTGGACGACCTCGGTCTTCAGCCGCACGATCCCGTCGGCCTTGGACAGCACCTCGGCCCTTACGATCACCTCTTCTCCCGCATGGGCGCGCGAGTGGAAATCAAGGCTCTGGCGACGGTACAGCGTTCCCGGCCCCGGCAGTTGCGTGCCCAGAACGGCAGAGATCAGCGAGGCCACGAACATCCCCGGCGCGATCCTTTCGACCGTCCCGTCGCCATCCAGATCGCTGTCGGTCAGGTGCATCGGGTTCGAATTCCCCGAGGCGGCGGCAAAGACGTAAAGGTCATCCGCCGTGATCAACCGGCGCAGTTCTGCCCGGTCGCCGGGCTCGATTTCGGCGAAGGTCTTGTTGACAAGGCGCATTCAGACCTCCGCGACCGGGGCCGAGGTGTCCTGCCCGTTGCGGCGACGGCCGCGCGGCATGGCCTCGGGCTTTGCCAGGACGGTATCGGCGACAGCGGCCACGGCCAGCGGGTCGTCCGTCACGTTCTCGGTCAGCGGCTCCAGCCCCAGCACCTCACGGAAGCGCTGCAGCATCGACAGCGTGCGCGGTGACATCTCTTCGATCACGCCCGGGATGAACTGCACCACCTGCAGGGCCAACTCGCGCTCGGCCTTGTCCTTCAGAAGCAGCGGCAGCGTGTCGATCGCACTTTCCGGCTCGAACGTCGCGATCAGGGTCTGCTGATGGATGATCATCGCTCGGCGTTCCGCGCCCAGGCTGCGGAAGGGCTCGTCCTGGGTCAGGACCTGGGCCGAGCGTTCCAGCCGGTCACGCCGCACCGTGCCGCGGTTCTCGGCCAGCAGGACCAGCATCCGGATCACCGCTTCGGGGAAGCCGCCCTGTTCCATGTGCATCAGCGCGGTCGCGACTTCGGGCAGGCCGCGCAGTTCCGCCACGGTCTTCAGCGTGCGCTTCGCTTCATGCGTGCGACCGAAGCCGCGGGCCCAGGGGCTACCCCAGACCGAATGGAAGATCAGCTCGTAAGACATGTCGCGGGTGTCACGCATGAAGTCGATCATGTTCTCGGTCGTCTGGACCCAGAACGCCTCGGCCGCCAGGAACGGGTTCGTTGGCGTCGCCTTTTGCCGGTCCGCCTTGACCTTTTCCGCCATCGCCTCGACCTGCTTCATCGCCGGGTTGCGGCTGGAGGCGAGCGCCCGGGTCAGCCGTTGCGGATGCAGCGCGCGGGTCATCTCGGCCCCCGTTTCGGTCACCAGCGCCTTGACCATCGGGCGCAGGACGGTGTCGTAAAGTTGGGCCTGCACCTCGGCGGCACGGGCAACGGCGGCAAAAGGCCGTTCGTCATGCATTGCGTCATCCAGCGCCCGGATGTCGTCCAGCGTCCGCTCGACAAAGCCCACGGTAAAGTGCTTCTGCCCGTCCTTCTCCACCACATCCTCGATGCGCATCTCGTAAAGGCCGGGGGCCAGCGCCTCGATCGTCTTCAGCGTCGAGGCGACTTCGGAGTGTTCCTTCTTGGCGATCTGGCTTGACACGAAGATCCCCAGATGCCCGACCTGTTCATGCACCATGTAGACGATGCGCTGCCCGCGGATGCGGATTTCGTTCACGTCGGCATAGGTCTCGGCCACCCAATTCAGCGCCTGCTGCGGCGGAGTGATGTTGTCGCCGTGGCTGGCGAAGACAATGATCGGCGCGCGGATCGCCTTGAGGTCCACCGGGCGACCGGGTTCGATCCGGGCTTCGTTCTTGACCAGGCGGTTGCCGACGAACAGCTGCTCGACGATCCACTTGATCTCGGCTTCCGTCATCAGGAAGAAACCGCCCCACCACTTCTCGAACTCCAGGAAGGCCGCGTCGCCCTTGTCGATGTCGCGGAAAAGGTCGGTGTACTTGCGGAACAGGGTCCGCGCCGGGTTCAGCATTTCGAAGTTCTGAACCAAGTGCGCGCCGTCGAAGATGCCACCGCCCAGGTCTGACAGGAACATCGGAATCCAGGTGCCCCCCAGAACACCCGCGTTGTAGCGCATCGGGTTTTCGCCGACGCGGCCAGCCCAGGGGGCGACAGGGGCGCCGTTGATGACGATGGGGCCGGTCAGGTCGGGGTTCGCCGCGGCAAGAAGCAGCGTCGCCCAGCCACCCTGGCAGTTGCCGGTGACGACCGGTTTCGACGCCTTGGGGTGACGGCGCATCACCTCGCGCACGAATTCGGCCTCGGAACGGGTGACGTAGGACAGGAACTGCCCGGGTTCCGGCATCCGCTTGAAGGCCACGAAATAGACCGGGTGCCCGGCGGCCAGTGCCACGCCGACCTGGCTGTCCGACTTGAAGCCGCCGATCCCTGGCCCGTGACCTGCGCGGGGGTCGATGATGATGTAGGGGCGGCGGCTGTCATCGACCGTGACGCCAGCGGGGGGCGTGATCTTCAGCAGCATGTAGTTCGACGGATAGGGCATGTCTGCCCCGTCCATGATGACCTCGTAGTCGTAGATCAGCACGGGCGGGCAACCGGCCGCTTCATGGTCAAGGAAGACGTCCCCGCGCTTGCGCAGCGTATCCATGGTCAGGATCATCCGCTCCCATGCGTCGCGCAGATAGGCGGCGTAGTCTGATCCCAGACGCCCTTCCGATTGCGCGGTTCGCAGGTCTTCCATCAGACGCTTCGCCTGGTCGAGCGCAGCTTCCGCGCGTGCGGAATGAGTTTCGCCGATCCTCGCCGACTGGCGCTGCGCGGCGGTGGTCAGGATGTTGAAAGTCGAAGACCCTGCATCGATCTCGGCCCCCGCCGTGGTCATCGCCTGGCGCAGCGCGGCCAGCATGTCGCCTTCGGGGCGTGGAATCTGCGGCTGGTTGGCCGGGTCGAACAGGTCAAACACATTCGCCATGGGATCCCCCGTCAGGCAGTGATGGAAAAGCCGCCGTCGATGTCATGCACACCGCCGGTCAGGTTGCGGGCCCCGGGCGAGGCCAGGAAGGCTGCCATTGCCCCCACATCCTCGATCGTGGCCAGCTGGTGGGTCGGCGCGCGGTCCGAGGCCGCCTCCAGAAGTTCGTCGAAATGGTCGATGCCGCTGGCCGCCCGGGTCTTCAGCGGCCCGGGTGACAGCGCATGCACGCGGATGCCCTTTTCGCCCAGTTCGGCAGCGGCATAGCGGACGGCACTTTCCAGCGCGGCCTTGACCGGCCCCATCATGTTGTAGTGCCGCACAACGCGGCTTGATCCGAAGAAGCTGACCGACAGGCAACAGCCGCCCCCGGTCATCAGCGGTTCGGCCAGCCGGATCATCCGCAGGAAGGAATGCACTGACACATCCATCGCCAGCGTGAATCCGTCGGCCGAACAGTCCACAACGCGACCGTGCAGATCATCCTTGGGCGCATAGGCAATGGAATGCAGGACCGTGTCCAGCCGACCCCAACGCGTGGCAATCTCGTCATAGACGGCTTCCAGCTGGCCGGGTTCGCTGACATCAAGCGGCATCATGATTTCGGCGCCCAGTTCCTCGCCCAGCGGGCGCACGAAGCGTTCGGCCTTCTCGTTCAGCCAGGTCACGGCCAGGTCGGCCCCCTGCGCCCGCAAGGCCCGCGCGCAGCCCCAGGCGATCGAATGTTCATTGGCGATGCCGACAATCAGCGCCTTGTGACCAGAGAGGGAAAACATTTGCTGCCTCCGTGGCTGTTCACGAAGGAACGTGGCGCAGTCTGGATTCCGTAATCTCACAGAATGACGAAGTTCCTGCGACAGAAACCGGGACCCATGCTGCTGGGCGCTCTGGTCCTATTCCGCCGCTTCCCGGCGCGCGAAACGCAGGCTTAGCTCTGCCAGTTCCGGTTTGCACGATCCGCAGCAGGTTCCGGCGCCAAGCGCTTCTCCCAGGGCCGCAACCGTAACCGCCCTGCCGCTTTCGACCGCCGCGCGGATCGTGTTGCGTCCGATGTTGAGACAGACGCAGACGGTCGGCCCCGGATCGCTCTGTTCAGTGCCCGCCCGTCCCGCAAGCGCGCCCCTCACATCCGGGGTGCCAAGCTGCGTTGCGATCAGGTCGCGTGCCACGACGACGGGCGCCGGCGAGATGTACATCGCCGCGACAAGCCGCTTGTCGTGGTGAAACGCGACGCGGAACATCCCTCGCGAGGGGTCATGGATCGAAACCGCGGTGGCCTCGGCCAGACCAAAGGTGCTGCGGGCAAAGGCCTCCCAATCCGTGGGAACCTGCACGCCCGCCAGTTCGACGCGCCAGCCGCCAGGGGTCCGCGCCTTGGCCCAGTAGCCGCAGTCGGGCCGGACATCGGCGGTCGAGACGGCAAAGCCGAACCAGGTGGCCGGATATTTTGCGATTGCAACACGGCTGGCCTTGCTGTCCGGCTGACCGGAAACCGGGTCCGGGTTGGCTTCCACCAAAGCGTCGATCCGGCCCGAGGGGGCGGTCTCGCCCGTCCAGTGGATCGGTGCGAACGGATGGCCGGGGGGGACGCGGTCCGTGACCAGAACCCTCAGGATGGCCTGTCCGAACCGGTTCGTCACGGCCGCAAGGTCGGCGGTATCCAGATCCAGCTTCCTCGCGTCCGAGGGGTGCAGTTCCAGGAACGGCTCGGCCAGATGGGCCGAGAGGCGGGGGCTTTTCCCCGTGCGGGTCATCGTGTGCCACTGGTCCCGGATGCGCCCGGTGTTCAGGGCAAAGGGCAGATCACCATCAGTCACGGCCGGGGGGATGACCGCGATCATCCGCGCCGTGCCGTCCGGGGTGTGGAACCGGCCGTCCCCAAAGAACCGCCCGCCTGACTTGCGCGGGTTCGCAGGCCAGGTGAACGGCGCAAGGGCGTCATAGGCGTCCCCGGTCGTGGTGGCGTGGTCCGAGATGTCGAAGTCACTGCCCATCGCACCCGCGATGCCACTCAGCGCGGCATGTTCGGCAAAGACCTCGGCCGGGCTGTGCCAGGCGAAGGCATCGTCCCACCCCATCCGCCGGGCAACCTCGGCCACGATGCGCCAGTCGTCGCGGGCCTGGCCCGGGGCGGGCAGCACCGCCCGTTGACGGCTGATCCGGCGTTCCGAGTTGGTCACCGTGCCGGACTTCTCGGCCCAGGCGGTGGCGGGAAGCAGGACATGCGCCAGCCGCGCCGTGTCGGTGTCGGCGCTGACATCCTGCACGACGACGAAGGGGCAGGTCTTCAACGCCTCGGCCACGCGGTCCGCCTCGGGCATCGAGACGACCGGGTTGGTGTGGATGATCCAGATCGCCTTGATCCGCCCCTCGCCCACGGCGCGGAACATGTCCACGGCCTTGAGGCCGGGTCTGTCGGCAATTGTCGGGGCGTCCCAGAAGGTCTGCACTGCCGCGCGGTGGCTGGGGTCCTCGATGTTCAAATGGCAGGCAAGCATGTTGGCAAGCCCCCCCACTTCGCGCCCGCCCATCGCGTTCGGCTGACCGGTCACGCTGAACGGCCCCATTCCTGGGCGTCCGATGCGGCCGGTGGCAAGGTGGCAGTTGAGGATCGCGTTGACCTTGTCGGTGCCGTGAGAAGATTGGTTCACACCTTGGGAATAAACCGTGACGACCTTCTCGGTCCGGGTCCAGAGGTCGAGGAAGTCCTTCAGCGCTGCGGGCGCAACGCCTGCGTCACCGGGTTTCGTCGCCCGGGCGGCGGCGAAGGCGGCTTCCGCTCCGGTGACACGGGTCATGAAGGCAGCGTCGGCCGCACCCTTCGCTTCGATCTCGGTCAGCAGGGTGTTGAAAAGGGCAACATCCCCGCCCGGGGCAATCTGCAGGTGAAGGTCGGCGATGTCGCAACTGGCAGTGCGGCGGGGGTCCACGACGACCACCTTCATCGCCGGGCGCGCCGCCTTGGCGGCAGACAGGCGCTGGAACAGGACCGGGTGGCACCAGGCAAGGTTGGAACCCACCAGCACCACAAGGTCGGCGAGTTCCAGATCGTCATACTGGCCGGGAACCGTGTCCGTCCCGAAGGCCCGCCGGTGGCCCGCGACGGACGAGGCCATGCAGAGCCGCGAGTTGGTGTCGATGTTGGCAGTGCCCCAGAACCCCTTCGCCAGCTTGTTGGCGACGTAGTAGTCCTCGGTCAGCAACTGGCCCGAGACATAGAGGGCCACGGAATCCGGCCCATGCTCTGCAATGGTCTTCCTGAACCGTTTCGCCACCACGTCCAGCGCCGCGTCCCAGGGCACCTCCTGCCCAAAAACGCGCGGTGTCAGAAGCCGCCCCTCCAGCCCCACGGTCTCTCCCAAGGCGGACCCCTTGGAGCAGAGCCGCCCGAAGTTCGCGGGATGGTCCGGGTCACCCTTCACCGACAGGCCGCCAGTGCCGTCCGGCATCAGGATCACGCCGCACCCGACGCCGCAATACGGGCAGGTCGAGCGGACGCCCGACAAAGGCGCCTCCCCTCCCCCTCGTGGCGAGGGGATGGGGGTGGGGGGCAACGCGTTCATGCCGCCGACCGCCGCCGCAGGAAGCTTGCGTCCAGGAAAACCCGCCCGCCTTCGGTACGGGCCGGGAAGGTGCGGACCTGGCCCTCGTCCGCGCCCTGCGCAATCCCGGTCGCCAGGTCGAAGACCCAGGCGTGCAGCGGACAGGTCACCGATGTGCCATGCACGATCCCCTCGGACAATGGCCCACCCTTGTGCGGGCAGCGGTCCTCCAGCGCGAAGACCTGGTCGTCGGCAGTGCGGAACACCGCGACACAGCCCACATCCGTCTTGACCACCCGCGCCCCCTGCCGGGGGATGTCGTCAAGGCTTGCGATGTCGATCATCATGCTCATTCGGCGGCCCTCAGGGTCAGGTCGGCAACGGGTGCCCAATCGGCCGGGCGCTCGGCATGTTCGGCCCAGGGATCGGTCTGGTAGACCGACTGGGACAGCATGAACCGGTCATAAAGCGCGCGGCGCGTCTCAAGGTCCATGATCTGCGCCTTGCACCAGTCGAGGCCCACCTTCGCCACCCATTTGTAGATCCGGTGCAGATAGCGGGCATTCTCGCGGTAAAGCTGGACAAAGGCGGCGATGACCTCCATCGCCTCCTCTTCCGTGGGGACGGTGACCAGAAGCTCGGTCTCCTTCACATCCATCCCCGCAGCACCTGCGACGCTGATCTGATAGCCACTGTCAACACAGACCACGCCCACATCCTTGCAGGTCGCTTCGGCGCAGTTGCGGGGGCAGCCACTAACCGCGAGCTTCACCTTGGCCGGAGTCCAGGACCCCCAGAGCAGCTTCTCCAGCTTGATCCCCAGCCCCGTGGAATCCTGTGTGCCGAACCGGCAGAACTCGGACCCCACGCAGGTCTTCACCGTGCGCAGGCCCTTGGCATAGGCGTGGCCACTGACCATCCCGGCATCGTTCAGGTCGGCCCAGATGCCAGGAAGATCCTCTTTCCTGACCCCCAGCAGGTCAATCCGCTGCCCCCCCGTGACCTTGATCAAAGGCACGGCATAGCGGTCCGCCGCATCGGCGATCGCCCGCAACTCGGCCGAGGTCGTGACCCCACCCCACATCCTCGGGACCACGGAATACGTCCCGTCCTTCTGGATGTTGGCGTGGTTCCTCTCGTTGACGAAACGGCTCTGCCGGTCGTCGCGGTAGTCCAGCGGCCAGTCGGACAGAAGGTAGTAGTTCAGCGCCGGACGGCAGGAGGCACAGCCCCCCACCGTTTTCCAGCCCAGCTCCTGCATCACCGCCGGAATTGACCTGAGCCCCTGCGCCTTGATCATCCGCCGCACGTCCTCGTGCGTGTGGTCGGTGCACTTGCACATCGGCGGGTTGGCGTTGGCCTGAAAGCTGCCTCCCAGCGTCAGCGCCATCACCTTTTCGACCAGCCCCGTGCAGGTCCCGCAACTGGAACTGGCCTTGGTCTGGGCCCGCACCGCATCCAGCGTGACAGCCCCGCCTTCTACCGCCTGAACGATCTTCCCCTTGCAGACGCCGTTGCAGCCACAGATCTCCGCCTCAGGCGGCAAGGCTGCAACGGCTGCCAGAGGGTCCGCTTGGGCACCCCCTGCGGCAAAGGCCGGACCGAAAATCAGCACATCCCGGATCGCACTGACGTCCTCCCCGGTCTTGATCTTGTCGAAGAACCAGGCCCCATCGCCGGTGTCGCCATACATCACCGCACCGATCAGCCGGTCCCCTTCCAGCACCAGCCGCTTGTAGACCCCCCGGCCCGGATCGCGGAACACGATGTCCTCGCGCCCCGGAGCGTCGGCAAAGTCGCCCGCGCTGAACAGATCAACCCCGGTGACCTTCAGCTTGGTCGCGGTCTGGACCGGCTTGAAATCGGCCGCCGCGCCCATCAGCGTTGCGGCCAGCACCCTGGCCTGATCGTAAAGCGGGGCGACAAGACCGAAGAGTTGTTTGTTGTGTTCAACGCATTCCCCCAGCGCGTAGATCGCAGGGTCAGAGGTCTGCATCTGGTCGTTGACGACAACCCCGCGCCCGATCTCCAGATGCGCGTCGGTGGCAATGCGGGTCTCGGGCCGGATGCCCACAGCCATGCAGACAAGGTCGGCGTCATAGACCGTGCCGTCTTCCAGCAGCACCGCCTCCACCCGCTCCTTGCCAAGGATCGCCTTCGTCGCCCCCTTGCAGTGGATGCGGATGCCCCGGCGCTCCAGGTCCTTCTGCAGCAGATACCCGGCCGAGGGGTCGAGCTGCCGCTCCATCAGGTGGCCCATCAGGTGGATCACCGTGACCTCCGCTCCCCGTGCAGCCATCCCCGCTGCCGCTTCCAGCCCCAGCAAGCCACCGCCGATCACCACTGCCTTGGCCCCGGGTTTCGAGGCCGCAATCATCGCGTTGGTGTCTTCCAGATCACGGTAGGTCACCACCCCCGGCAACTCCTTCCCCGCCACCGGAATGATGAACGGAGCCGACCCGGTCGCGATCACCAGCGCGTCATAGGGCGTCTCGCCGTTCTTCGAGACGACAACCTTCCGCGCGCGGTCGATCTTCGTGACATGCTCGCCAAACCGGCACTCCACGCCATGCGCCGCGTACCAGGCGTCGTCATGGGTGACGATCTGCGCGTAGGTCTTCTCGCCCGACAGGACCGGCGACAGCATCAGCCGGTTGTAGTTCCCGCGCGGCTCGCCGTTGAACAGCGTGACCTGCCCCGCAAAACCCGCTTCGAACAGATGCTCCAGCATCCGGCCAGAGGCCATACCGGCCCCGATGACGACTAGTCTCATGCCGCGTTCCTTCCCTTGTGGCCGTGTTCGTATTCCTCCAGGAAGTCCAGAACCTCGGCGCGGTAGTGCCAGTAGTCGGGGTGATCGAGCAAAGCCCGGCGCGTCCGGGGACGGGGCAGCTTGACCTCGGTCACGCGGCCGATGGTCGCCTCCGGCCCGTTGGTCATCATCACCACCCGGTCCGCCAGCAGGATCGCCTCGTCCACGTCATGCGTGACACAGATCGCGGTCACCTGCGTGCGCGACCAGACCTCCATCAGCACTTCCTGCAACTCCCAGCGCGTCAGGCTGTCCAGCATCCCGAAGGGCTCATCCAGCAGCAGAAGTTTCGGCGACAGCGCAAAGGCCCGCGCGATCCCGACACGCTGCTTCATGCCATTTGAAAGTTCAGCCGCAGGCTTGTGCATCGCGTCGGCGAGGCCCACCCGTTCCAGGTAGTACTCCACCACGTCCTGCCGTTCGGCCTGCGTCGCCTTGGGATAGACCCGGTCCACGCCGATGGCCACGTTCTCCCGCGCCGTCAGCCAGGGGAACAGGCTGGGCGACTGGAACACCACCGCGCGTTCCGGATCGGCGCCCTGAACGTGGACCCCATCCAGCTTGATCGCGCCCTTCGAGATCTCGTTCAGCCCCGCTGCCATCGTCAGGACCGTGGACTTGCCACAGCCGGAATGGCCGATGAGGCTGACAAACTCGCCCTTCTTCAGCGTCAGGTTGAAGTCCTTGACCACGGTCAGCGGACCCTTCGGCGTGGAATAGACCTTGTGCAGCTGCGAGAACTGCAAATAGCGGTCGTCGGTAAAGCTTTTCGCGGCCTCGGCATAGGCGCGCGGCAAGGCGTGGCGCGGGGTGACGGCGGGCAGAAGGCGGGTGCCCTCAACCTTGCCCTTGATGCCTACGTCCATCAGGTAGGCAGTCACATCGGCGCGCAGCGTCTTGAAGGCCGGGTCGTCGTTCATCGCCCCCCGGTCGCGGGGACGCGAGAGGTCGACCTTGAACATCGCCCCCAGCGTGCCGTCGGGGTTCAGGCACAGGATGCGGTCCGCCAGGACCAGCGCCTCGTCCACGTCGTTCGTTACCAGAACGACCGTTCGCTTTTCGGCCGCCCAGATCGCCTCGATCTCGCTGGCGACATTGGCCCGCGTCAGCGCGTCCAGCGCCGACAGGGGTTCGTCCATCAGCAGGACCTCGGGCTGCATGGCCAAGGCGCGGGCCACCGCAACCCGCTGCCGCATGCCCCCCGACAGCTCTGCCGGTCGGCGGTCGGCGGCATGGCTCAGGCCCACCATCCCGATATACTTCGCGACCAGCGCCGCACGGTCCGCCTTTGACCCCTTCGACACCGCATCCACTGCCAGCGCGATATTCCCGGCGACCGTCAGCCAGGGCATCAGCGCATAGGACTGGAACACCAGCCCACGCTCCGGCCCCGGCCCGGTCACCGGCTGGCCGCGGAACAGGACCTGACCCTGATCCGGAAGCTCCAGCCCTGCCAGCAGATTGATCAGCGTGGTCTTCCCAGTGCCGGAAAACCCAAGGACGGCCAGGAACTCGCCCTCCTCCACGTCCAGATCCAGCCGTTTCAGCACCGGACTGCCATAGCCCTTCGAGACGCCTTTCAGTTCCAGGATGGCCATGGCGTCACCGCTTTCCGCTGAAGGTGAAGGCCTGCTGCAGCGCGAACATCACCCGGTCCAGAAGGAAGCCGATGATCCCGATGGTGAAGACCGCCACCATGATCCGGGCCAGGCTGTCCTGCGACCCGTTCTGGAACTCGTCCCAGACGAACTTCCCCAGCCCGGGGTTTTGCGCCAGCATCTCGGCGGCGATCAGGACCATCCAACCCACGCCAAGCGACAGCCGCAGCCCGGTGAAGATCAGGGGCAGCGCCGAGGGCAGGACCAACCGGGTGATCTTGGTCCAGGTCGTCAGCTTCAGCACGCGCCCGACGTTCACGAGATCCTTGTCGATGGACGCCACCCCCAGCGCGGTGTTGATCAGGGTTGGCCACAACGAACACAGCGTCACCGTTACGGCCGAGATGACAAAGCTTTTCGGCATCCCGCCTTCGCTGACATACAACGCCGACACGACCATCGTCACGATCGGCAGCCAGGCAAGTGGCGAGACCGGCTTGAAGATCTGCACCAGGGGGTTGATCGCGGCATTCGCAGTGGCAGACATGCCCGACAGAATGCCCAGCGGCACCGCCACCAGCGTCGCCAGGAGAAAGCCGAAGAAGACAGTCTGGATTGATGTGAATATCTGTTCGTAATAGGTCGGCTTGCCGGTGTAGGGCCGCTCCTTCACCTCGTCCCCCTTGCCTTCTGCGATCAGGGCCGCGTTCTTTTCGGCCTGTTTGACGTAGAAGGCTGCCTCCTTCTCGCGCTCTGCCACGGCATCCGCATGCAGGACGCCCGCCTGTTCCCAGACCTGCTCAGGCCCCGGGATCGCCCCAAGCGAGGTCACGACCTTCGGAGCGAGGAAACCCCACAGCGCAAGGAAACCCAGGATCGCCAGCATTGGCACGATGGCCAGCCGCCAAAGGTCGCGAAGCTGACCCTTCGGGTTCTCGCCCGAAGCGATGCGAAGAAGCGGTGTCAGCCAGCCAAGGCCCAGCACGCGGAACCAGGGGTCGGCCTTCTGGATGAAGGCGGGGAAACGCCGGGGGCCCTGGGGGGCTTCCCGCTTGGCTGTGACGGCGGGGTCAAGCATGGTCATGCGCGCGCCCTCAGTTGGTGACTTCGCCGCCGACGACCATCTGATCGCCCTTGAGGCCGATCAGAAGGCTGTCGATGTAGGCGTTGGGCGCCGTGCCGTCGTAAGCGACTCCGTCGATGAAATCGGCCGTCGGCTCGCGATAGCCATCGGCATCGAAGTCGAACATCTCGGCCGTCGCGTGGCCATCGGCGATCAGCGCTTCGGCGGCCAGCTTGTAGATCTCGGGCTTGTAGACCGACTTCGCCGTCTCGTCGTACCAGGCATCGGGCTTGGCCTCGGCGATCTGGCCCCAGCGACGCATCTGGGTCAGGTACCAGACCGCGTCCGAATAGTAGGGGAAGGTCGCGTTGTAGCGGAAGAAGACGTTGAAGTCGGGCGCGGGCCGCTTGTCGCCCGGCTCGAACTCGAAGGTCCCGGTCATCGAGTTGGCGATCACTGCCGCATCGGCACCCACGTATTCGGGCCGCGCCAGGATTTCGACGGCTTCGGCCCGGTTCGCGTTGTCGCCCTCGTCCAGCCAGATCGCCGCGCGGATCAGCGCCTTGGTCAGGGCAAGCGTGGTCTGCGGGTTCTCTTCCGCGAACTGGGCGGTCAGGCCGAAGACCTTTTCCGGGTTGTTCTTCCAGATGTCGTAGTCGGTGACGACCGGCACGCCGATGCCCTTCGCGACCGCCGCCTGGTTCCAGGGCTCACCCACCGCGTAGCCAAGGATCGTCCCCGCCTCCAGGGTCGCCGGCATCTGCGGCGGCGGAGTGACCGAGATCAGCACATCGCCGCCGATCTGTCCCGAAACGTCGTCAGGCGAATAGAGGCCCGGGTTGATCCCCCCGGCCGCCAGCCAGTAGCGCAGCTCGTAGTTGTGGGTCGACACCGGGAAGACCATGCCCAGATTGAACGGCGTGCCGGCATCGGCATAGGCCTCGATCACCGGTTTCAGGGCATCGGCCTTGATCGGATGCACAGGCTTGCCGTCGGCCATTTCGACATGGGCCTTCATCTCGTCCCAGACCGCGTTCGACACGGTGATCGCGTTGCCGTTCAGGTCCATCGAAAAGGGCGTCACCAGCGCGGCCTGCGTACCGTAACCGATCGAGGCCGCAATCGGCTGACCCGCCAGCATATGCGCGCCGTCCAGTTCCCCCGAAACGACGCCATCCAGCAGCACCTTCCAGTTCGACTGCGCAACCAGCGTCACCGACAGGCCCTCCTCCTCGAAGAACCCCTTTTCCTTGGCGATGGCGAGGGGTGCCATATCGGTCAGCTTGATGAAGCCCAGCGTCAGGTCCGGCTTCTCGATGCCCGGAGTTTCGGCAAAGGCCGGAAGGGTGAGGGCGGTCGTGATCAGGAGGGCAGAGATGCTTTTCATGGCGTTCGGATCCTCAGGGCCCTTGCGGGGCGTTGAAATGGAAAAAGCCGCCAGACCATTCGTCCCGAAGACGATGGACCCAAGCGGCATTGCTCGGCTTTCCCGATGGTGGGGATGGCGCGGTCGAGACCCCGTTGCCTCAGCGCTTGAGGCCAGAATGCCATGCTGCATCGCGGCGTCAATCCGGTTTGGCGGCGGCAAGCTGCACTCGGGCCGAATTTTCCCGACGCCGCAGCGCAGCGCCCAAGTTTTCATCACGCGGGCAGGCTGGGGTCGAAAACCTGGGCGTCGAAGAAATGATCCGGCGGCAGAATCAGCTTGCCCCGGGACGAGGCGACCGGGGTTGGCTGGCCAAGCGATCCCTCGACCTTGGCACTGGCCGCCGGCAGATCGGCCCCCGCCGGACCCAGATGCAGACGATAAAGATCGCTGCGGAACACTCTGGCCGCCATCTCTTGCGCGGTCCGGATGTCCAGCCCCTGCCGCAGCGCGATCCGCGTCCCGATCCAGGCGGCCTGACTGCGCCAGGGGAACCCCGCAGCACCGTCATGAAAGCGGATGAAGCCCGGGATCGACCGCTCCTCGCCCGTGGCCGAAATCACCAGATACCCGGTGAGGCTGCGCTCGATCACCTCGGCAGCGACGCCCAGCCGTCCCGGTCGGGCCAGGATTTCCGACGCAACCGACAGGTTTCGCGGATCATCCAGCCAGCGCCCGGCCCGCCAGACCGCCCGCAGAAGCCTTCCGGCCTGGTCAGGCTCGGCCTCGGCCCATCCCAGACGCGTCGCCAGCACCTTTTCCGGAGCCGCGCTCCAGATCGCGCTGGTCGGAAGCAGCAGTTGCCCAACCCCGCGATCAACCGCCACTGACCCGCGCGGCTCGCCCACGCAGAAGGCGTCAACCTCGCCCGACGCCAGCGCGTCCGCCATCAGCGGTGGCGGCACGGTGATGATCTGCAATCCGTCGGGCAAGGGCAGCCCCAGACCGTCCAGCCAGTAGTCCACCAGGTTCCGGTGCATCGAGAACGCGAACGGCACTCCGATCCGAAGCCCCTGCCCTGCCGCGGCCAAAAGCGCCCGCCCTGCCGCCCGCGCGTCGGTCATCGCGAAATCATGCGCCTGCATCTTCCCGGCCAGTGCCGCCGACACGCCCACCGCATTGCCGTTCAGGTTCAGGACCGACAGCGCCTCGAACCGCGCCGGACCGCCCAGCCCCAAAGCCAGCGCGACGGGAACCGGAGCCAGCATCTGCGCGGCGGTCACAGCGCCTTGTGCCAGAGTGTCGCGCAGCGCAGCCCAGCTGGGCGCGGGACACAGCTCCAGCGCAAGTCCCTCCTCCTCGGCAAAGCCCATCGCCTCGGCCACGATCAGCGGTGCGGCATCGACCAGGGGCACATAGCCCAGTCGCAGCGGCACCGTCATTTCAACAGCTCCGCCGCCGTGACCAGTGCCTGCGCCACCTCGGCCAGCTTCCTGCCCTGATCCATCGCCGCCTTGCGCATCAGGGCATAGGCTTCGTCCTCGCCGATACCCTTGGCCCGCATGACGATGCCCTTGGCCCGGTCGATCACCTTGCGCTCTTCCAGCGCGCGGCGCGTCTCGGCCAGTTCGGCCCGCATCTTCTGCATAAGGTGAAAGCGCGAGATCGCCGCATCCAGCACCGGCTTGATCCGGTTCGCACTCAGGCCCGCCACCACATAGGCCGAAACGCCAGCCTCGATGGCTGCCCGCGTCAGCGCCCCGTCGCTTTCATCGACGAACATCGCCACCGGGCGCTGCAGCGGGGCGCTGGCCAGCGTCAGCTCCTCGATCGCATCCCGCGACGGGTTCCCGGCGTCGATCAGCACCAGATCGGGATTGCGCTCGGCAATCTTGCGCGCAAGGCCGAACTCATCGGCAAGGACCAGAACATCGTGGTCACCGGACTCGCGCAGTCCGTCAACAATCGTGAGCGCCCGGTCACGGTCCTTTTCGACGACGACGATGGACAGACGCCTGATCATCTGCCCCCCAGACCATCGGCATGCGGGGTCGGCAACGGCGGCGGCACAAACCTCTGTCGAAGGACAAGGCACTTGCCCGATTGATGATCAATCCGGCCGACGACGCCCGTTTCCTGTGCATTCCACGAATGCTGACGGTGCGGGCAGCCGAAGCACGCCCTTCCGGACCTGCCCGCCCCTGGACCCCGGTTCAGGCCCCTCAGCTTGCCGCAAGCGCCTTGTCGAGCAGCGCCTTGATCTCGGCCTTGGACGTTCCCGCGACAATGCGGCCAAGCTCTTCGCGGCCCTTCAACAGGACGAGCGTCGAGCGGCGCGGGATGCGCAGCTCCTGGGCCAGGGTGTCCTTGGCGTAGACATCCCAGTCGATCTTGTAGAACGCGATCGTCTGCTCATAGGCCGGGGTCTCGGCCTTTAGCGCGGTCAACACCCGTTCCTGCGCAGCGCAGGTCGAACACCAGCTGGCCCAGAAGTCCAGCAGCACGATCCGGCCCTCGTCCATTGCGGCCTCGGCCGAGCCGGGGGTGTAGAGGATGGTCTCGGCGGCCTGAAGGCCCAGGGGCAGAAGGGCAATGGCTGCGGTCGAGGCAAGGAAGGTGCGGCGGTTCATGAACGGCTCCCGTTGGGGGTTGTGGATCACAGGCTGACCGAGAGGTCGATCAGCCATGGGGGAAGGGTGTCGTTCAGCCAGGCCTCGGCAACGTGGTTCAGACGGAACCAAAGCGCCGTGCCAACCAGGATGAAGACGACGCCCATGATCGGTTTTGACCGCTCGGCCAGGGCGCGAAGCCAGGTCTGGCGGCGGCGCAGGGCGGATTTGGCACCGTAGGCAAGCGTCAGGATCAGGGTCGACACGCCCAGCGCAAAGGCAGTCATGATCGCCCCGGCCCGGCCCAGGCTTTCCCCCGTCGAGGCAAGCGCAATCGCCGCACCCAGAGTGGGGCCGATGCAGGGGCTCCACACCGCGCCAAGCAGCGCACCCGACAGGAACTGTCCACCCAACCCCGAGGCTCCGGTCTGGTCGATCTGCGCATCGGCGCGGCTCGCGAACCCCGCCGTGACGGTCGCAAACCGTGCCGAGAAGGCCGGCACCAGCATGACCAGCCCGAAGGCCACCATCACCAGGGCGGACACCCGTGCGACGGTGTCGCTGTCAAGGCCAAGCGCCGGGCCAATGGCGGTGACGCCCAGTCCCAGCACGACAAAGGACAGGCTCATCCCGGCGGCCAGCGCCATCGGTGCCCGCCTGTCCTGGTGCAGGCTGGACGCAAGCACGATGGGCAGGACCGGCAGGACGCACGGGTTGATCAGCGTCAGCAGTCCCGCAAGATAAGCCAGCAGCAGCTCCAGTCGCCCGTCTCCATCCTCTGCGCCGTCGCCGTCGCACCCCGGATGAACCAAAGGGGCTGACAGTTGACGGCGACCCGCTACATCCACTAGGCCATTCGCAGATCAGAGGCGTTCGTTACGGCCTTCACAGGTTGGCGACCTCATGCGGAAGGCCGCAAGCGCCGGTGTAACGGAATTGCGTCGATCCCGAACTGGCAGGCAAGGAATGCGTTGTTGATGGACGATTGGGCGACCATGCTAGCCGAGGCGAATGCGGGCAACAGCAAGGCTTATGCCACCTTCTTGCGGACGATCACCCCGGTCCTGCGGGGCGTGGTCCGTGCCAAGGGGGGTGGTCTGGGCGAGGCGGTTTGCGAGGATGTGCTGCAGGAAGTGCTGCTGGCAGTGCATCTGAAACGGCACACCTGGCAGGCCGGTGCGCCGGTCCGGCCCTGGCTCTATGCCATCGCGCGCTACAAGGTCGTCGACGCCTTCCGGGCCCGGGGCGGCAAGGTCGAAGTGCCGATCGAGGATTTCGACGAGATCCTCGCCGCCGAGGCGGGACCCGACCCGACCGAGGCGTCGGACATGGCGAAGATGATCGGGTTTCTCGATGACCGGTCGGGCCGCCTGGTCCGCATGATCGGGATCGAGGGCGCCAGCGCGGCCGAGGCCGGGCAGGCCCTGAACATGACGGAAGGCGCGGTCCGGGTGGCCCTGCATCGCGCGTTCAAGACACTGGCCTCCCTCAGGGAAAGGCACCTGAAATGAAGACCGAAGACCTCATCGCGGCAATGGCCGCCGACAGCAGGACCGAGCCCCCGCCCGGCGCGCTTCTGTGGCCCATGCTGGCCGGCGCGCTCGCCGTTGCGGTGCTTGTGGTGTGGGCGACGCTCGGCTTCCGGCCCGATCTTCTTCAGTCGCTGGCCGATCCCATTTCGGTGATGCGCTTTGTGCTGACGGCCGCCGTGGGCGGTCTGGGCGTCCGGCTTGCCCTGGCGCTCTCCCGGCCCGAGGGGCGCTCGCTTACGCGGCTCTGGCCGCTTGTCGTCCCGCTGGGGGCGGCGCTCGGACTTCTGCTCTGGACCTATCTCTCGACGCCGGCCGAGGGGCGGCAGATGGCTCTGGTCGGCAAGACCATGACCACTTGCCTGGTCATGATCCCGCTTCTGTCCGTCCTGCCCGTCGCGGCGATCCTTTTCGCCCTGCACAGGGGGGCGACCACCTCGCCCGCCCTGGCCGGGTTCGCGGCGGGGCTGGGCGGCAGCGGCCTTGCCGCGATGGCCTACGCGATGCACTGCATCGAGGACAGCCCGCTGTTCTATGTCACCTGGTACGGCCTGGCGATGACGGGCGTGACGGTCGCTGCCACGCTGATCGGGTCGCGGGTCCTGCGCTGGTAGCGCGGGTCCTCAGGGCAGGGCCTCGAACCAGTCCACCGCCATCTGCGCCCAGCCTTTCGGGATGCTGTGTCCACCCTCATGCAGGGCGAAGCTCAGGCTGGACCCCGGGGCACAGCGGGTCCAGTCCTGGATCGTGTAGATGCCCAGACTGCGGGTCGCATCCGGGGCGTCAGAGGTGCAGCCATTGGCGCTCCGCCAGATCCCCATCGCGTCAAAGACATTGCCTTGCACAAAGCCCGGCATGATCTCGCGCCCTTCCAGCGGCACGGTCCGGTCCGCCTTGCCATGGGTGTGGAACAGACGCACCGGACCGGCGCAAGCCTTCGGGTGCGGACGCCAGAAGCTGCCCGCAACCGGGGCATAGGCGGCAAAGGCCTCGGGGCGGGCGCAAGCCACATAGCTGGCCATCGACCCGCCGACGGAAAAGCCCGCCAGCATCATCCGGTCGCGCTGCAGTCCAAAGCGCGCCGTCGCGTCATCGGCAACGGCGGCCAGGAAGGCGACCTCATCGCGTGTCGCAGGCCGGTCGGGGTGGAAATCCCAGCGCCGGCCATCGCCATTGTCGCGCGGCTGGCCATCCGGAGCGATCACCGCATAGCCACGCCCCAGCATCAGGCTGACCATCGGCTTGTTGCGGATCATGCCCAGCCCCTCGCCGCCATAGCCGTGCAGCAACAAGATCGCCGGAACCGGCCCGTCGACGCCCTCGGGAAGCACGATGTGATAGGTCCCGCCCGGGATCTTGCACGCACCCGTGTCGGGCCCGCAGTCCGCCTCGGCCGCTCCGCCCGCCAGGACAAGCGCAAGTGTGAATGCCTTTGCCTTCATCGGTGATCCTCCATTGGTCGCAACAGCCAGCCCGACGACAGGTCGCGCTGCACCAGCCACGAGATCGGGGTTGTCAGGAAGAGGCCAAGCGCGATCGGCAGAAGCCAAAGGTCGATACGACCCAGCGCACAAAGGCAAAGCAGCGCCGCGCCCAGCATGGTCTCGGTCAGGTGAAAGCGCAGAAGAATGGGCAAGCTCGGGCGACCGCTCAGATGCGGCGTCCAGCCGCCGTCAAACCCGGCAAGCGTGCGCAGCACGGCCCGGACCTGGTGGATCATCAAGGCCGGGGCCAGCAGGACCGACAGTGCGACCTCGACCAGAACCGAGGCTGCAAATCCCGGAAGCTGACGAACCTGCACGCCCCTGTCGCGCAGATGCGCCACGATCCCCAGAAGCTTCGGGCCAAGCAGCATCAGACCGACCGTCCCGGTCAGGACGGCCTGGCTGACAGGCGGCAGATCTGGCCAGGCGGGCATCAGCGGGTTGGCCGTGAACGGATCGGGCAAAGCGCCTTCCGACCCCGACAGGGTCCAAAGCGCCAGCAGCGCCAGCCACCAGACCGAGGCGAGATAGGCCATCGCCCCCTGCAAGAGGTGAAAGCGCGAAACGACATGCAGACCGGGTGTCGCCAGAAGGCGCAGGTGCTGCATGTTGCCCTGGCACCAGCGCCGGTCGCGGCGCAGATAGCCGGGCAGCGTCTCGGGCGTATCCTCAAAGCTTTCCGCGGCTTCGGGCATCATCTGCACCCCCCAACCAGCGCGGCGGATCAGGGCGGCCTCGACGAAATCATGGCTCAGGATGACTCCTCCGCGCGGGGCGTTTCCGGGCAGATGCGGCAGGCCCGCACTGGCAGCAAAGGCGCGGGTCCGGACCAGGGCGTTGTGGCCAAGGAAGTTGCCCTCTGCCCCTGTCCACACCGCGAAGCCCCGGCCAAGATTGGTGCCGTAGACCTCGGACGCGAAGGACTGCAGCCGCTGCCAAAGCGTGTGCCCCCCAAGGACCCTTGGCACGGTCTGGATCAGGCCCAACCCCGGCTCGACCGCCAGCCGGTCAGCCATCAGGGCCACGCTTTTCGCACCCATGACACTGTCGGCATCCAGGATCAGCATCGCGTCATGGTCCAGGCCATGCGCAGCAACCCAGTCGCGGATGTTGCCGGACTTGTAGTCGACGTTGGCCTCGCGGCGGCGGTAGCAGAGCGTCAGGCCAGGATGGGTCAGCCGGGCAAGCGTGATCGCGGCAAGTTCCGCCTGCGCCGCGCCAGGATCGCGGGTGTCCGACAACACATGCAGCGAGAACCGGTGCCGCCCCTTGCCGCCCAGCGCCGCCAGCAAGGCAAGGGCATTGCCGATGGTCGGCCCCGCAGGCTCGCCATACATCGGCAAAAGGATCGCGACCGACAGCCCGTGCAGGGCCTGAACCTGGGGCCGGGGTCGCCAGAAAAGGCCAAGGGCGGCAGTCGCGACGGACAGCACCACCCAGTAGAAAGCGAAGACCGTGACCGCAACCAGCGCGGCCTCGGTCACTGCAAGCTGTCCATCGACCATGAACCAGCCCAGACCCGTCCAGGCCAGGGCCAGCGTCACACACAGTGGCAGGGTCAGAACCGCCATCCGGACGGCGCGCACCAGTCCGGGCGACCGGATACCCGGCGCAGCAGGGTCGGTGAAGGGCGCGCTGAACGACTGGTCCGGCATGGCCAGCGGCGGGTTTGCCGCCGCCTCGGCCAGGGGCAGGCGGAAGGCGGCGGTCATTGGGCGACCCAGCGGTTCAGCCAGACTTCGGCCACGCGGCTTCCGCCCCGCCACAGCTCGGCTCGCAGTTCAGCGACCGGCGCGCCACCCTTCAGCGTGAAGTCCAGCCGCATGCCGCCGGTGGCGGGGTTGGCCTGCAGGTGCTGGCTCGACACGTCGCCCGCACTGGTGCTGATGCGCGCCTCGATCCGCTCGGGGTCGTCGCCCAGCGCCGGATGGGGCGCGTAGTCGATGGTGAACAGCCGCCCGTCCTCAAAGATCCGCGCGCCAGTGCGGGTGGCGATGACCGGGGCGACCGTGCCCTCGGCCGGGCTTTGCGCGCACCAGTGGAGACGGTAGTCAAAGCGGTGTTCGGACCCGGCGGCCAATGCCGCTGCGGGGCGCCAGAAGGCGACGATGTTGTCGTTGATTTCCTTGTCGGTGGGGATTTCCACCAGCATCACAGCGCCCTGCCCCCAGTCGCCCACGGGCTCGACCCACAGCGAGGGGCGGCGTTCGTAATGCGCCACCAGATCGTTGTAGTCCCCCGGCTGGCGCGCGCGCTGCATAAGGCCGAACCCGCGCGGAGAGGTGTCGGCGAAGGCGCTGACCTCGACCGCCTTGGGGTTCGTCAGCGGCCGCCAGATCGCCTCGCCCGCGCCGTTCAGGATCAAAAGGCCGTCGCTGTCATGCACCGCCTCGCGGAAGTCGTCGAACCGGGTGCGGTTGATGTCGCTGAAAAGGAACATCGAGGTGCCGGGCGCGATACCCACGGTCGTCAGTTCGGCGCGCGGAAACAGCCGGGCGCTGACCGCCATCTCGGTCGTCTCACCCTTGGAGATCGTGAAGCTGTAGGCGCCTGAGACGGATGGGCTGTCCATCAAGGCATGAACCGTGACCTCTGCCGCGCCGGGTTCCGCCGCCTCGATCCAGAAATCGCGAAACGTCGGGAACTCCTCCGGCCCGTCGGCAGCCGTGTTCAGCGCCAGGCCCCGTGCGGACAGCCCGTAGGCCTGCCCTCGGCCGATGGCGCGGAAATAGCTGGCGCCCTGGAAGACCGCGTATTCCTGGAACCGGTCGCGGGCCTCCAGCTCTCCCAGCAGCCGAAACCCGGCGAAACCGGTGCCGTCCTCGGGCAATGTCGGGAACTGGTCGGTGGTGTCGAAGAGGCGCAGCTGGAACTGCACCTCGCGCGCCTGATCCTTTTCGACCGCGTGGATGCCGATCTTGTGCGGGAAATACAGGCCCGCGACGAAGAATTCCGCCTGCACCGCGCCGGGGGAGCCGCGATAAAGCGTGTGCCGTGTGTCGAACCATATCCCCCGGAAATCGTCGTAGGACAGGTCCAGCCAGTCCTGGCTGACGGCAGGCGGCGGTGCATATGGCGCAGCGGCCAGCGCGCGGGCCCGGGCAACGACCATCTCGGGGTCAAAGGGCGTTGCGGGGCCAAGCGTGGCACCCGCGGCCTCTTCGGCCTTGGCCGGGACGAAGCCCAGCGCCGACAGCGCGCCAATCAGGCCAAGGACGTGGCGGCGGGACATATCGGTCATGACCGCACCTCGACCGGAAGCGGGTGTTGGGCGGGTTGGTCAACCGCAGGTGCAGAGGCGACGGGCCGCGCAGTCTTCCACGGTTTCGACTTGAAGAAGGCCGCGAGCCGCGCCACCGTGATGATGATCGCAAATCCGGCCAGGTTCACCGCCAGCGCGGCAAGCCAGCCCCCGCCTGCAAGGTCCAGCACCGCGCCAAGGACCCGCGCCATGACCATCGAGGCCGCAAAGACCGCCAGCGACTGCTGGCCCACGCGCATCACCAGCGCGACGATGGCCCCCGCCCATCCGCCGCTCCGCAAATGCGCACCGCCCGGACCGGCGCAGACCCAGGCCAGATAGGCCAGCGCAAGGAAGTGGATATAGCGCAGGATCCCGAAGTCGGACTTGTCGATCAGGACCGACCACTCCTTCCGCCAGTCGCGCACGAACTCCGACGCGCCGATGACCTTGTGCCAGGCGAAGGGGACCGACAGGACCACGACCGCGACCGCCGTCAGAACCAGCGCAAAGTGCACTGGCGGCCGGGGCAGCCATCCGGCCATCAGCGCGAACCCGGTGAAGAACACCAGCTGCCAGGCAAAGGGATTGAAGAACCAGGTCCGGTCCGATGGCTTGGTGAACCAGGCCTCAGCCGGCAGGTTCAGCCCGGCTGTCGCCGCGACCCACAGCGTCAGGCTGAACAGGATCGCCAGCCGTACGTCGATGCGGACCAGCGCCATCATCACCGGGATCAGCGCCAGGATGACCAGATACATCGGCAGGATGTCGAAGTAGTTCGGCACATAGGTCAGCGTGAACAGACCCAGAAGGTTCGGCCCGGTGTTGTTGATGAACGGGTAAAGGTTCAGCGCGCCCACCTCGTCCCGCGGGAAGACGCCGGTCGCGGTCAGCGCCACCATCAGCGCCAGCGTCACGAAGAAGACGCCGATATGCACCCAGTAGACCTGCCAGATGCGGTAGGCGATCGCCAAAGTGCCCATCAGCCAGCCCGCCCGGGTGAAGACCGCGCCGAAGGCCAGCGCCGATGCCATGCCCGAGCAGAAGACGAACATCTCCGTCGCGTCGGAAAAGCCGAAGCGCGCGGGGATCCACAAGGTCCAGGGATTGCCGGTGATATGGGCGATCAGGATGATGAACATGCCCAGACCCCGGAAGAAGTCGAGCCGGGGGTCTCGGCTGGCTTTCGACCGGCTCATCCTACACCGCCTGGGCGCGGGCAGAGTCGATCAGCGCAAGGCGGGCGGTCGCATAGCCATCAGCCATCCCCGCACGTCGCGCCATGCGGTCGTGGATCAGGCCTTCCGCGGCCTCCATATAGCCGCCCCGCAACGCCGCCTCGATGGTGATGCGGTCGAAGACATCGCGCTGCGCGTGGCTGCCGCCGATGGATTGCAGATCGGCCCGACCGGCGCGCAGATGCATCCAGGCGCTGGAGTATTCTCCGCTGGAAAACGCATGCAGCCCCTGCGCAATGTGCAGACCCGGATGCGCGATCACCGCCTGCGCCTCGCCCTGGCTGCGCGGGGTGGACTGCATCCGCGCGATCAGGGCCACGGCGGCCTCGTCCCGTGCGCCGCCGCAAAGGGCCAGCATGTAGTGCAGGTCGGCGAAGGCGAGGCAGCCATCCGTTGCGCGGCGTTCGGCCAGCACTGCCAGCTCTTCCCACCGGTCGCCGATGTTCACGCCTTCCAGCTCCAGCCGCGACAAAAGCGAGGCGGCATTGGCGATGTCGCGGTAATCGTCGGTCTTCTCGGCCCGGATATCGGCGTCGTAATGTGCCAGCGCCGCGTCGTATTGCCCAAGGTCCAGATGCATCAGTGCCCGGTGCCACCAGACGTGGAAACGGAAATTGTTGCAATGCGCCCAGGACGCCTCACGCCCGGTCAGCCAGTCCAGCCCGGCGCGCGCCTGCCCCGTCATGTCATAGACATGCGCCACCGCATGCAGGCCCCAGGCATCGTCAGGGGATAACTCCACCCCCGCGCGACCCATCCATTCGGCGGCGGCATAGTCGCCGGTCTCCTCCAGCGTGAAGGCATAGCAGCCCATCAGGTAGCCGCGCGCCGCATGATCGTTCCACGAAGGCATCAACCCTTCGACCGAAGCGCGCATCTCTCGCGGGCGACCCATCACAAAGTGGATGGCCTGCACCATCTTCATCGCCAGCGCGTCGCGCGGATCGAGGTTCAGGATGACCTGCAACCGCGCTGCGGCCCGGCTGGGACGGCCGTTCAGCCAGTCGCCCAGCGCGTGGACAAAGGCGATCTCGCGCATGGTGGCAGGTGCGCCAGCGATGGCGGCGGCATAGGCCTGATGTGCGATGGCGACCATCTCGGCCCGGCCAAGCAGCAGACAGGACAGACCCCGCACCGCCTGCCCAAGCGCAAAGTCGGGCTCGGCAGTAAGGATGGTGTTCAGGTCCGGCCCGGTGCTGGCGGCGTGGGACAGAATGCCAAGGATAACCTTGTTCCAGTCACCGATCAGGTGGTTTGGCAACGAGGTTGGCAGTCCACTCAAGTCGTCAGATACCGGCATAGGCGAACCTTCTCGCAAGGGGTCCAGGGTCCCGCGCAGGGGACGCGCGGGCGGTGCACCTTTCGCTTCGGTCGTGGTGAAGGGTTCGTTACGGGCAGGGGCGCGAATGTCAGAGGGATCACGCGGGCGTGAAAGCGCCTGGCCTAGAAAGCCCCGTCATAGGCGCGGCGCGGAATGCGCGCGGCGATCAGGGTAAAGCGGTCGCGGGTCAGGGCGTCGGTGGCTTCGCGAACTAGTGCCTCGGCGTCCATGACCTCGACACCATGTCCGCCAAAGGCGCGGGCAAGCGCGGCAAAGTCGGTACCCTTCTCCGGGCCGCCAAAGTCAACCCCCAGATTCGGTCGTTGCGTGCCGCGCTGCTTCAATTCGATCAGGGACAGGCTGTCATCGACCAACACGCAGATCACGATGGGCAACCCGTGTGCAGTCAGCGTGGCAAGCTCCCCGGCGCCCATTTCCAGTCCGGCATCCCCGACAAAGGCCAGAACCGGGGCTTCGGGGCGGCCAAGCTTGGCCCCAGCAGCCAACGGCACGGCGCAGGCCATTGTGCAAAGGCCCGACGACTGCAGCATCAGGCGCGGGGCGGGACAGTCCCACATCTGGCTGACCAGAATCCGGTGCGCGCCGCTGTCGGCAGTGATCAGCGTATCGGGCGGCATGACCTGGCGCAGAGTGGCGAAAACCTGGTGCGGTCCCCAATGACCGGGCTCGGCAAACGCAGCCTTCAGCTCCTGACGGGCACGGCCCGGTTCTCCGTCCTGCCAACGTCCGGAGACCTTGTGACCCAAGGCAGGCAGGGTCTCGGCCAGACTGCCAACAAGCGTCAGGTCCGCCCGGTGCATCCCGTGGCCGCGCGGGATCGGGGCGATTTCGATCACCGTCTGCGCCTCGGTCCAGGGGTTCCGCCAGCCGATCCGCATCTCGATCGGGTCATAGCCCAGAAGCAGGATGCAGTCGGCCTTGGCCATCAGGGGCATCAGGGTGCGGTCGGCCCTGGGCGAAAGCCCCGCCCCGCCAAGGCTAAGGGGGTCGCCCTCGTCCATCAGCCCCTTGCCCTTGTAAGTGGTGATCAGGGGGATGGCGTGGTCCCGGCAGAACCGGGCGATCAACGCGCCCGCGCCTTCGTTCACCGCATCGACCCCGGCAATCGCCAGCGGGCGTTTCGCGGCGGTCAGCGCGGCCAGTGCGGCCGACAGGTCCGCCGCGTTCGGCAGGCCCGGATTGGCGGGGGGCTGGACGGGACTTTCGGCTTCACTGGAAATCCCCTCGGCCACCCCGATCGGGACATCGACATGCACCGGACCCGGCTGGCCCGAAATTGCCAGTGCAATCGCCTTCGCCATGCCGGCACTCACAGCCCCCGCAGCCAGCCGGAAGCTGCCCTTGACAACGGGCCGCAGCATCGCCTGATGGTCGAAGACCTGATGGGTGTAGGTCTCGGCCTCGGCAGCATCGACGCAGCCGGTCAGGAAGATCAGCGGCACGCGGTCCTGCATCGCGTTCGCCACCACGTTCACCGCATTCGCGACCCCCGGCCCCAGCGTCGCCACCAGCACCGGCAGCGCGCCCGTCGTGTGCCACAGCCCCTCGGCCATGAACCCGCCCGAGTTTTCGTGCTTGACCAGCAGGAACCGCAAGCCCGCAGCATCCAGACCCTGCATCAGCGCAAGCACCTCGCCGCCCGGAATGCCGAAGGCATGGGTCGCGCCAGCGCGGGCCAGCGCCCTGCCGATGATGTCTGCACCTGTCGTCATGCGTCCGGCTTTCCTTCGATCACGCCCGCGGCCGCAAGATCCCGCAACGCGCCTGCATCCAGTCCTACCACCCGGGCCAGCACGGCCATCGTGTCCTCGCCCAGCGTCGGCGGGGCCTTGGCATAGTGGACCGGGGTTTCCGACAGGTGCAACGGGTTCCCGATCAGATCGACCGTTCCGCTGCCTGCCGCCGCATGATCCATCCGCACCCGCATACCCCGCGCCGCGACCTGCGGGCTGGCAAAGACCTGTGCCAGATCATTGACCGGTCCAGCAGGGATCCTGTCAGTGGCGCAAAGCTCCAGCCAGTCGGCCGCCGTCCGCCCCGCTGTCAGCGCGGACAGCAGCGGGACCAGCACCCCGCGATTGCGCACCCGCGCGGCATTGGTGGCAAAACGCGGGTCGCTGGCCAATCCCGGCGCACCGGCAAGACCCGCAAACCGGGCGAACTGGGCGTCATTGCCCACGGCCAGGATGAAGCTGCCGTCGCTGGAGGGGAACGTGCCATAGGGCACGATCGTCGGATGGTCGTTGCCGCGCCGGGGCGGGACCACACCGTCCGTCAGGTAGCCCACCCCCTGATTGACCAGCATCGCCACCTGCGCATCCATCAGGGCCAGATCGATGTGCTGACCCTGTCCCGTCCGGTGCCGCGCCTGCACGGCGGCCAGAATGCCCACCGCAGCATACATCCCCGTCAACACATCGGCGATGCCGACCCCGGCCTTCATCGGCGGGCCACCCGCCTCTCCCGTCAGGCTCATCAGCCCGCCCTCGCCCTGCACCAGAAAGTCATAGCCCGCCCGATGCGCATTCGGCCCCGTCTGCCCGAACCCGGTGATCGAGCAGTAGATCAGCCCCGGGTTCAGAGCCCTCAGCGTCGCATAGTCCAGCCCATAGCGAGCCAGATCGCCGGGCTTGAAATTCTCGACCAGAATGTCCGCCGTCGCGGCCATCTTCTGCACGATCTTCTGCCCGCGCGGGTCGGCGATGTTCACCGCGACCGAGTGCTTGCCCCGGTTCGCTGCCATGAAATAGGCGCTGTCCCGCGTCTCGCGGCCATCGGCATCCAGCACGAACGGGGGGCCCCAGCCGCGCGTGTCATCTCCCGTCCCCGGGCGCTCGATCTTGATGACCTCGGCCCCAAGGTCAGCCAGAAGCTGCGTGGCCGTCGGCCCGGCAAGAATGCGCGACAGGTCAAGAACACGCAGGCCCGCCAGGGCCTGCGCAGTCAGTTGGAGGTGCTTGTCCGGATCTGTCACAAGCGTCCAGGCGTCAATTCGCCACCGGCGCAGCCGAGGTGAAGTTCGGGATTATGTCGGTCGAGGCCGCCTGCGGCTCCAGCCCGCCCCAGTTCTTTTCCGACTTCTTCAGGTTGCCCGGGATATCCTCTTCCCAGAAGCCCACGACGTTCTTGGTGATGTTGAGGTAAAGCTTGCCATCGACAATCCGCCACAGCGTCGGGTTGCCGGGAACCTTGCCACCCTTGGACACGCCATAGGCACAGTGGCCGTCATACTGCGGCACGAAGGCTGCCGGGTTGGCCAGGAAACGGTCGCGGTTCGCCTCGGTCGCGAAGGCGAAGGTCGCGCCGTTGTACTCGGCGGTGATGCCCGCTTGGCCGGGCAGCGGCGATTGCTGCGGCTGGCCCACCTTGGACTGCGGCAGGTCGAAGTAGGATACGACATCATAGCCCGACACGGCAAAGCCGGTCTTGTCGACATACTGCTCGCCTGCGAAGGCGCTGCCAATCATGGCAGTCGAAAGGGCAATGGCGAGGGCGGTCATTCTGAACATCGGGAAGTCCTTTCCTGTTGCGTGCTTCCCATTCGCGGCAGCGCCCGCACACCTTACACATCTTTCAATGCCTCGCGGTGTCGTGATGGACCCGACCGGCATGGCTCAGGATTTGCCAAGCGCATGGCCGATGGCCTTGCACAGGGCTCCGCGCTGCAGCTTCAGGAACCGCCGCGCCCCGGCCTCGGTCGGGTGATAGGGGTCCTTGACCTTTCCCGACCCGCCGCGCCGGAAGTTCGCGGCATTGCCCTGGTTTTCCGCAATCGTCGCAGGCGTGATCCCGGGAACGAAGACGCATTGCCTGCCCGCCTTGGCAAACGCCGCCTCGATATTGTCCTGCGCCCGCTTCCGCTCTTTCACCGCCCTTTCCTTGAAGGGCGGGGCCGAGGTCATGAAGACGCACGGCTGGTCCTTGGGCAGGTCGGCCATCAGCGCGCGCACGTCCTGCAGGGCCGCGCCGGAGTCACCCGCCCAGCGTTCCGTAGCATTCCCCATCATGAAGAAGATCACCAGATCGGGCGCGTAATAACCCTCTGCGAAGACTGCCTCCAGCGGAGACACACCGGGGCGGCAGAACTGGAACTGCTCGCCCCTGCCGATCTGGATATAGGGGTTTTCGCCCTGACCCAGCGTGCCATAGGCCCCGGCGTTCACCTTCCATTTCGGGTCCACGTCACAGATCGCGCCTTTGGCCGACTTCGACGTCCCCGTCCAGCTTGTGATCGCGCTGGACCTGACCCCGATGACCCCGGTCGTAGCCCCCGCTTCAAGACCGCAGGTCCCTGCCATGCCCGCCAGCACGTCTAGAAAGGCCTCTCCCGCGCCGAAGGTCAGCTGCGAATCCCCAAGGATCAGGATGTCGGGTGCGCCCCGCGCCGTTCCCTGCCCATGGCAAAGGCTGGTCGACGCTGCCAGACAGGCAACAGTGCAGAGGGTCTTCAGAAGCAATCGTTTTCTCCCGGGGCGTGCAAGGCGAAGGAACCTGATGCAGCTATTCGCCGCAGGGATGAAGGCCGTTACACGCCAGAGGTCCCCTTGGATGCCAAAAATCGAATGCGATCCCGTTCAGGGAAAATCTGCCCCATACTGACCGACCTGCGGCAGATCGAACGGCCCGCCAGCACCCATGGTGCCGGTCTTTGCGCGTCTTGATACGGATCAATGCAAGGCGGCCGATCCCGTGGCCTGATCTGCAGGCGTCAGAACGGGTGGCGGCTGACGCCCCGCCAAGCCCAGACCCGGGATACCCGCTGCCGCGCCCGCACGCAGTCTGGTCCGACAACAAGGCTTTCAGCGATGGCAAAAAGTCCCGAAGTCGTCTTTCGCGCCCGCGGCCTGACCAAGGTCTACCGCAATGGCGCGCTGGAAGTTCAGGCCTTGCGCGGCATCGACTTCCTCGCACGTCGCGGCGAGTTCATCGTGATCCTCGGCCCGTCCGGGTCGGGCAAGTCGACCTTCCTCAACATCGTCGGCGGGCTGGATCGCGCCTCGGCCGGCGAGGCCTGGTTCGAGGATCACGAACTCACCGCGCTGGATGAACGCGGGCTGACCCGATACCGGCGCGACCACGTGGGCTTCGTCTTCCAGTTCTACAACCTCGTCCCCAGCCTGACCGCGCGCGAGAATGTGCAGCTGGTGACCGAGATCGCCCGACATCCGATGACTCCCGATGCGGCGCTGGCGCTTGTCGGTCTCTCGGACCGCGCCGACCATTTTCCAGCCCAACTCTCGGGGGGCGAACAGCAGCGCGTGGCCATTGCGCGCGCCATCGCCAAGAACCCCGCGGTGCTGCTCTGCGACGAGCCGACCGGCGCGCTGGACAGTGCCACCGGCATCAGGGTGCTGGAGGCGCTGACCCAGGTCAACCGGGCCGTGGGGGCCACGACGCTGGTCATCACCCACAACGCGGCGATCCGCGACATCGCCGACCGCGTCATCCGCTTTGCCGACGGGCGGATCGTCGAGGAAAGCGTGAACGCGGTGAAGAAGGCCGCGTCCGAGGTGACATGGTGATCGCACCGCTCCGCCGAAAGGTCCTGCGCGACCTGCGCCGGCTCTGGGCGCAGGTTCTGGCCATCGCGCTGGTGCTGGCGGCTGGCGTGGCCACCTTGATCCTTGGCAACGGGGCCTATTCCTCGCTCTATGAGACGCGCGCGCGCTACTACGACGACCACCGCTTTGCCGATGTCTTCGCCGATGTGACCCGCGCCCCCCGCGCCCTTCTGGCCGAGATCGAAGAGATCGAGGGCGTCCTCGATGCCGAAGCGCGGATCGTCAGGCTGGGGCTGATGGACATCGAAGGGATGCAGGAACCCGGATCGGTGCTCTTCGTCTCGCTGCCAGGCAATGGAACCGGCCTGAACCGGCTCTACCTGCGCCAGGGCCGCCTGCCCGATCCGCAGTCCGCCGATGAGGTCGCGATCGCCGACGGCTTTGCCAAGGCGCATGGCCTGGGCCCCGGCGACCGGCTTCCCGTCCTGATGAACGGGCAATGGCGCGAGCTGCGGATCACCGGCATCGCCCTCTCGCCCGAATTCATCTACGCGCTCGGCCCCGGCCAGATGATGCCCGACCCGCGCCGCTTTGGCGTCGTCTGGGCGCCGCGCGCAAGCCTTGAGGCGGCCTTCGACCTTGAGGGGGCCTTCTCGAACGTCGTGCTGAAGCTGGCACCGGGCGCCGATGCCGACCGGGTGATCGAGACGCTGGACCGGTTGACCGCACGCTACGGCGGGACAGGCGCTTCGCCGCGCGCGGACCAGATCAGCCACGCGTTCCTCGACGCCGAGCTGAGGCAGCTCTCCGCGATGGTCAAGGTCCTGCCGCCGATCTTCCTTCTGGTCGCGGCCATGCTTGTGAACATGACCCTCTCGCGACTTATCGCCCTTGAACGGGAACAGATCGGTCTTCTCAAGGCCATCGGCTACTCCTCGGGCGCAGTCGCCCAGCACTATGTCGAGTTCGTGCTGATGATCGCCCTGGTCGGCATAGCGATCGGCATGGCGGCGGGCACCTGGCTTGGGATGGGACTGGCCGGGATGTATGCGCGGTTCTTCACCTTTCCCTACCTCGTCTTCACCCGGGACCTGCAGATCTACGGCCTTGCCGCATTGGTCACCCTGGCCGCGGCGGTGGGTGGCGCGCTCTTTGCCGTCCGCGCTGCGGTCCGGTTGCCGCCCGCCGTCGCGATGGCACCCCCGGCACCAGCCACCTACAGGCGACAGATGGGGTGGCTGCGCCGCCTGATCCCCCTGCGCCAGACCGGAGTGATGGTGGCGCGCCACCTGTTCCGCTGGCCGGTCCGCACCGCCTCCAGCACGCTGGGCGTCGCGATGGCCGTGGCGATCCTCGTTGCCTCGCTCTGGTCGTTCGGGTCGATCAACCACATGATCGACATCACCTTTTTCCGGACCGAACGGCATGACGCCCAGGTCGTCTTCGGAGCCGCCCAGCCACAGCGCACCCTGTTCGCCATCCGCAAGATGCCGGGCGTCCTGACGGCCGAGCCCTTCCGCCTGGTCTCTGCCCGGATCAGCCACCGGCAGCTGTCGAAGAAACTCGGCATCGCCGGGCATCCTGCCGGGGCGCAGCTGTCGCGGGTGCTGGATCCCGACCTGCGACCGATGGCCCTTCCCGACAATGGCCTGATCCTGTCCGAGGCGCTGGCCGATGCCCTGAAGGTGCGACCCGGCGATCTGGTCAACGTCGAGGTCTTGGAAGGCGCACGGCCAAGTCTGACGCTCCCGGTCAGCGGCGTCTCGCTGGGCTACGTCGGCCTCGGGGCCACGATGGACTTGACCGCACTGAACCGCCTGATGGGCGACGGCGCGCTTGTGTCCGGTGCGAACCTCCTCCTCGACGAAAACGACGAACCCGCCTTCTACGCCGCGGCCAAGGCCGCCCCGAAGACCGAGCTCATCACCGTGACCGCGCTGATGGTGAACCGCTTCAAGGAAACGCTGGCCGAAAACATCACCGTGATGATCACCGTCTACGTCATTCTCGCCACGATCATCGCCGTCGGTGTCGTCTACAATTTCTCGCGCATCGCGCTGTCCGAACAGGGCCGCGAACTTGCCAGCCTCCGCGTGCTTGGCTTCACCAACCGCGAGGTGGCAGCCGTCCTTTTCGGCGAACTGGCCACAGTCGTCCTTCTGGCCCAGCCCGTCGGCTGGGTGATCGGTTACGGCATCGGTCTGGCCATGGTCGCAGCCTTCTCCTCCGACCTCTACCGCGTGCCCTTCGTGATGGGGCGCGAGGTCTTTGCAACCGCCAGCCTGGTCGTCCTTGCCGCGTCCCTGGTCTCGGCCATCGCAATTCGGGGCCGGATCAACACCCTCGACATGATCGAAGTCCTGAAAACACGGGAGTGACCCATGCGCCGCCTGTTCCCCGCCGCCGCCCTGCTTGTCGTGACGGGCCTTCTGGTCTGGGCCTTCCTGCCCCGGCCGGTCGAGGTCGACCTGGCCAAGATCGCGCTCCGCCCGCTTGAGATCGCGGTCGAAGAAGAGGGTGAGGCGCGGATCCGCGAGGTGTTCACCGTCTCGGCCACGATTGCGGGCAAGCTGCAGCGGATCAGCCTGCGCGCCGGTGACAGCGTGGCCGAAGGTGAAACTGTCGTCGCCCTGATTGGCCCGGTGGCACCGGTCCTGTTGGACAGCCGCGCACGCGCCGTGGCCGAGGCGACCGCCGCTGCCGCGCAGGCCGCGATGGACCTTGCCCACGCCCAGCTTGCCCAGGCCGAGGCCACCTATGATTTCAAGACCAGCGAAGCGAACCGGGCCACGGCGCTGTTTGCCAAGGGCGCGATTTCCCAGCGTCTGCATGACAGCGCGATCCTGGAACAGAAGACGGCACAGGCTGCCGTCAGCAGTGCGCTCGCCAACCTCGGCGTGCGCCAGAAAGAGCTGGAAAGCGCGCTTGCGGTCCTGCGGCCGGACCGGTCAGGCACCAAGTCCAGCTGCTGCGTCGAAGTGCTGGCGCCCGCTTCGGGTCGGGTGCTGCGCGTGCTGACCGAAAGCGAACAGGTGGTCCAGCTGGGCACGCCGCTGATCGAGATCGGCGACCCCGGCAACATGGAAGTCGTGGTCGAACTTCTGTCGCGCGATGCGGTGCGGGTGCAGCCCGGTGCCAAGGCCAGCTTGACCGGCTGGGGCGGTGCGCCCCTTCCCGCCGTGGTGGACCGGGTCGAGCCTTCGGCAGTGACCAAGGTCTCGGCACTCGGGATCGACGAACAGCGGGTCAAGGTGATCCTGTCGCTGACCGATGCGGACCAGTCAGCAGGTGTGCTGGGTCACGGCTTCCGCGTGATTGCCCGGATCACTCTGTGGGAACAGAAGGACGTGGCGACGATCCCGGTGGGTGCCCTGTTCCGCGACGGCTCGGACTGGGCCACCTACGTTGTGCGTGATGGTCGCGCCCGGGTGCAGACGGTGACGCTCGGCGAACGCAACGAAAGCTTCGCACAGGTCCTGGACGGGCTTCTTGAAGGCGACCGTGTGGTCCTGCACCCCAGCGACCAGGTCGCAGACGGCATTGCGGTCGCCGGGCGCATGTGACGGCTGGTGGTCCGCGCGGCCTTCGGGTCCTTGCCCCCGGCTTGGAGGTTCAGCGGCAGGGCCGTGTTTCATGATCTGGTCAGCCATCAATCCGAACGCGCGTGTTCGGGCCGGGCGAACCGGATCAGACAGTCGTCCATTGGCCTGTCGACCTGCTTCATGCAGATCGACAAGCCTTGCGTTCAACGACTGTCCGGGCTTGCGCCCTTCCGCATCGGCGACACCGCTACTTGAAGGTGCCCAGGTAGGCCGCGACGTTGGTGGCTGCTTCGGCATCCGCCAGCTTGAAGCTCATCTTCGACTTGGCGTCGTCTTCCCCGACCGCGCTCTTCACCCAGGCCGTCGGGTCGGCAAGATAGACCGCGATCTGCGCCTCGTCCCAGGCCGTGCCCTTTTCCTTCAGTTCCAGCAGGCCTTCGCCATACTTGAAGTCGGCGGCAGACCCGACAACGCGCCCGACGACGCCCCAAAGGTTCGGCCCCGTCTTGCCGCCCTTCTGGATCTCGGTGCCGTCCGGTGCCGTGATCGCATGGCAGGATTTGCATTTCTTGAAGACCTCCTCGCCCTTGGCCGGGTCTGCGGCAAAGGCCGGGCTGGCCAGGGTCAGGGCGAGAAGCGGAAGCAGTCGTGTCATCATGGGATGTCCTTTCCTGAAGTGAAGGGGTTATGCGATCAATGCGCCTCGGCCTCGGCGATCAGGGCCGCCACCCAGCGCGCGCCGGCCCAGGTTGCAGGCAGGCCAAGGGGCAGCGACAACCACAGGGCCGTGACGGGTGACAGGGCGGGCAGGCCGGCGGCAAGGCCGATCAGTCCCAGAAGGAACAGGTTGATCGCCACGGCCGCCGTGGCAAAGGGCCAAAGCATCGCCAGTAGCCGCCAGGACGCCCTAATGGCTGGTCCCGTCCTCGAAGGTGATCTTGTTCCAGACATTGTATTTCCCTGACGGCTTGACCATCGGCAAGCGCTTGATTTCCTTGAGCGTGGCCGCGTCATAGACGATAACCGCCCCGTCCATTTCCCAGATCGACACCAGGGCCCTCGACCCGTCCCGGGTGAATTCGGTATGCGCCACGGTCTTGCCTGGCTCGGGCTTCAGGACCTGCACCACCTCCAGCGTCCGCTTGTCGATGATGTGCATCTCGCCCTTGTGCTCGCCGGTGAAGACATCCGCCCACAGCCAGGGCGTCCCGTCATGGCTGCGCAGGAAGAAGCCCGGGCCAGAGGTTTCGATGGTCTTGACCAGCGACCAGTCCTCCATGTCGATCACGCTGATCCGGGGTTCGTTCAGATGCGGGATGGCGACGACGCGGTGGCCGTTCCTTTCCCAGCTGATCCCTGAGCCGAGGTGCGGCATGCCAGGCAGCGGCAGGGTGGCGATCTCGCGGCCCACGTCCAGGTTGACGACCACCCCCGTCTCACCCTCGCGGTTGGCCCCAATCAGCTCGCGGTAACCGGGCGAGAAGAAGAAGTCGTCCAGCGGTGCCGACACGTCGATCCGGCGGCGGGCAAACAGGCCCTTCTCGACGCCGACAGCCTCTTCCATCCCGTTCTCGTTGTTGTGGACGAAGCCTTCGGAATAGGGCCCGCCGTCCTCGGTGAAGGCCACCTCCCAGATCTCGGGCACGTCTTTCAGCGCCAGCACGAAGGTCCCGCGTTCCGGCGCCTGATAGACCGCCGACACCCGGCTCGGCTCGCCCTTGCGGCCCGTCACCTGAAAGACCTTGGCGACCGTCAGGTCGGCGGCATTCAGGATGGTCAGCGTGTTCGGCAGATAGTTGGCGACCGCCAGATACCTCCCGTCCGAACTCATCGCGATGTTGCGGCTGTTCAGCCCCGCGCGGACCCGGCCGACCTCGTGCAGCGACCAGATGTCATACTTCTGCACCCAGCCGTCGCGCGACATGATGAACACAAAGCGCCCGTCCGAGGAAAACTTCGGCCCGCCATGCACGGCGAACGGCGTCTCGAACCGGTCAAGGACATCGAACGTGTCGCCATCCAGCACGCTGACGTGACTGTCCCCGGTCTCGACGACCAGCGTCACGTTCATCGGATCGGCCGCGAACACCGGGGCGGCGGCGGGCGCATAATCCTCCCGCAGTGTCCGGGTCGCCAGAATCTCGGCTTCGCCCCAGACCGGGGTGGCGATCGGCTGGGTGATGAAGGCCGCCACCGCCGCAACCTCTTCGGGTTTGAGCGTATCCTTGAACGCGGGCATCTGCGTCATTGCCCGCCCGTCGCTGATCACGGCCGCCAGCTTTTCGCCTTTCAGCCGCCCAAGGCTTTCCGGGATCAGCGCCGGGCCGGTGCCGCCCAGCCGCGTCTCGGCATGGCACGAGGCGCAAAGGTCGGCATAGATCGCCGCGCCGTCAGGCTGGGCGACCGCTGGGGCGGCCAGAAGGGCCAGCAGGCTAAACGAAACGATGCGCAGGGTCATGGCTCTTTCCCCGGAAAGGCGTGACGGTCAGGCGCTCGGCCTCGTCCACCCCGATCTCGGCATTGGTCAGATAGCAGGCCGGGTCCTCGGCCCAGGGGTCGCCGGTCACCTGCAGCGCCCGGATCCGGGTATTGCCGCCGCAGATGTCCTTGAAGGCGCAGGCGCCGCAGCGGCCCTTCAACGGGCGCGGGCGCTGGCGCAGCGTCGCCAGCATCGGGTCATCCCCGGTCCACAGCGCCGAGAACGGCACCTCCTTCACCGAGCCCACCGTGTAGTCCGACCAGTAGGTATCGGGATGCACCTTGCCCTGCGGGTCGATGTTGGCGACCCCCAGACCCGAGGAATTGCCACCCCAGGCCTCCAGATGCTGCGCCACATGCGCCGCGCGCTGGCTGGGGAAGTTCCGCTCTACCCAGCGCAGGAACCAGACCGCATCGGCGTCATTGTTCCCCGTCACGATCTCCAGCGGCTGATCCTCGGCCACGGCGACCCAGGCCCGGTCGATCAGGTGGTCCATCGCCTTCCGCGTCCGGGCACGCGCGGTATCCTCGCCCCGGTTCTTGTTGCCCCGCCCGGCGTAGACCAGGTGCGAGAGGTAGAACTTGTCCACGCCCTCCGCATCACACAGGTCGATCATGGCGGGCAGCATGTCGGCGTTGTCCTCGGTGATGGTAAAGCGCAGGCCCACCTTCACACCCCTGGCCTTGCAGGCGCGGACCCCCGCCAGGGCCGCATCGAAGGCCCCGTCCACCCCCCGGAACCAGTCGTTCATCCGGCCGATCCCGTCCAGCGAGATGCCGACATAGTCGAAGGACAGGTCCGCCAGCCGGTCGATGTTCTCGGCCACCTTTGTCCCGTTGGTGGACAGGGACAGATGCCGGAACCCCAGCTCCCGCGCCCACTCCGCCAGCGGAAAGAAATCGAAACGGCTCAGCGGCTCGCCCCCCGACAGGATCAGCGCGGGAATGCCAAAGCCGGACAGGTCCTCCAGCACCCCCATCGCCTGCTCGTGGCTCAACTCGCCGGGGAAGGGGACATCGGCGCTGGTGGTGTAGCAGTGCCGGCAGCGCAGGTTACAGGTCCGGGTCAGGTTCCAGATCACCACCGGCTTCACCGGACCCGACCGGCGACGGACCGGGGTTGGGTTCACAAGTTCGCGCATGTATTGCGTCAGGCGGAACATCAGCCTTCTCCGGCAAGGCGCATGCCTGTCTTCTTCAGGATGCGGGTGGAATAGAGGATGTCGTGCGACCGGCACGCCCCGCCCAGTAGGGCTGCAACTTCGGCACGCTTCGCTTCGACCTCAGCGCGGGTATGGCCGTGCAGCATGGCGAACAGGTTGTAGGGCCAGTCCGGCAAGGCGCGCGGCCGCAGATAGCAGTGGCTGACGAAAGGCAATGCGCCGACCCGTGCGCCCAAGGTTTCGGCACTCTCGTCGGCAATGTCCCAGACGCTCATCCCGTTGGCGGCCAGGCCCAGCGCATAATGGTTGGGGGCAAGGGCGACCCGGCGGATCACGCCGTCGTCCTGCATCGCTTGCATCCGGGCGATGACCTCCTGCTCGGGCAGCACCAGCCAGCGACCGACCTCCTCGAACGGATGCGGCGTCAGCGGCAGGCCGGACGCCGTCGCCTTCAAGATCCGCCGGTCGGTCGCGTCCAGTGTCATGCCTCAACCCGAAAGCCGATGAAAAACTCTTTCAGTTTTGGAAAGCGCAGGACCTTCAGCCCCGTCTCCCCCTCGATCTCAGCCGCCGCTGCCGCGATCTCCTCCGGCCTTTCGCAGGCCAGGACGAACCACATGTTCAGCTTGTGCTGGCGTTCATAATTGTGCGCGACTTGCGCGTGGGCATTGACCAAAGTCATGACCTCGTCGAACCGGTCCGCAGGCACCGCCATCGCGCACAGGCAGAAGGCCCCGCCCATCGCCTCGGCATCCAGGAACGGGCCGAACCGGGTGATCGCCCCGATCTCGCGCAGGGCGGCGATGCGGTCCACCACTTCGGTCTCGGGGATGCCCGCCTCCCGCGCGACGGGGGAGAAAGGATCATGGGTCAATGGCAACCCGTCCTGCAGCCGGTTGATCAGCAGGCGGTCCGTGGCATCCAGCGCATCGGAGGGCAGGGTCGCACGCATCAGGCGGCCTCCAACAGTCGCGCACCCGATTGCTTGAAACAGCGGGTGGAAAAGAGAACCCGGTGGTCGATGCCGCGCAGGTCGGGCAGCGCGCGCGCGGCCTCCAGCACCGCCAGCGCCTCGGGCCGAGAGCGAGCATGGATCATGCAGAACAGCCGGTAAGGCCAGACCCCGGGCACCGGGCGCCGCTCATAGGCCAAGGTCACCCCCGGCACTGCGGCCAGCGCCGGACCGGCCCCGGACGCGTCGGCCACGTCCCAGACCACCATCGCATTCGCGGTGAACCCCAGCGCACGGTGGCGCACGATCACTCCCAGCCGGGTCAGGATGCCCGCAGCGAGCAGGATGCCGATGCGGGCGATCACGTCGGTCTCGTCCCACCCCAGTCGCAGTGCCAGCGCGGCGAAGGGCCGGGGCACCAGGTCCAGCCCCCGGCTGAGGGCATCGAGAAGCGGACGGTCATCCGCGCGCAGGACGGCGGTCTGCATAAGGCGGCTGCCCGGCATCGCCACCGGGCGACCCGCAAGGGGAAAGCCAAGGTCAATGTTGAAAGGCCGCACCAGCCGCAGGTCCAGAAGCGTCAGCCCGGCTGCCGCCTCGATCCGCGCCAGACTTGCCGCCAGCGCCTCCGCATCCCGGGCGGTCGCGACAAACCACAGGTTCCACTCCGCCTCGCGCAGGTAGGAATGGTTGACCCCCGGTTCGGCCCCGACGATGGCCGCGACCTCCTCGATCCGCTCCTCCGGCACCGCCAGCGCGGCCAGGGTCGAGGCCCCCGCCGTGTTCGGCCTGACCGTCCCGCCCACCCGCGCGATCCGCCCCCCGGCCTGCATCCGGGCCAGGCGGTCGATGACCTCGGGCTCCTCCAGCCCCAGCACGTCGCCCAGCGCCGCAAAGGGGCGCGGGATCAGAGGCAGGTCGCGCTGGAAGCCGTCCAGAAGTGCCAGGTCGATGGGGTCGATCCGGTCCATGCTTCACAGCCCCGTCTGATGCGCGCGGGCGGTGAAGAAGATGCCCGATGGCGCCTCGGCCGCGATCTCGGCCAGCTTCTCGCGGGTGCGGGTATCGTAGATCAGCACCTTGTTGTCATCGCGGCTGCTGATCCAGACCTCGGCCCCGCGCGGCGCGAATTCCATGTGCAGGATCGCCTTGCCGGGGGTCAGGGTGGCGACAACTTCGTGCGCCCGCGAGTCCACTACCTGCACCACATCATTCAAGGGCGTGGCGAAGTTCACCCAGACGTAAGGGCTGGCGGGTTGGGCGATGATGAACACCGGCTGGCCATGGACCGCCGTCGTCGCCACCGTCTCCTGGCTGTCGCGATCCACCCACAGGATCTCGCGCCGACCCACCGCCGGAAGCGCATACTGCCCTTCGGTAAAGGCCCAGCCCTGCAGATGCGGCATCTTGTAGACCGGCATGTCCTCGCCGGTCTTGCCGTAGTCGGTGAGGAACTTCTGTGGCTTCGGGGCGGGGTCCCACAGGTCGAAGGCCGTCACCCCCTTCTCGCCGAAAAGCCCCACCAGATAGGTATGCGCGTCGTCCGTGAGGACCGCATCGAACGGGTTCTTCCCGGCATTCCCCAGCGGCGTCACCACCGGCTCGGCCCCCGAAAAATCGCCCAGGAACACCTCGCCCGTGTCCCAGACCGTCCAGGCGAAGCGCCGCCCCGGCACGTCCACCAGACCGATCGTCTTTCCATCCGCCGGAATGTCCGCGACCAGCGCCAGCGTCTCGGCGTCAAACACCTTGACCCCGCCGGGCTCATAGTTCGACACGGCGACCAGCCTGCCATCATCGCTGATCGCCCCGCCGATGGAGTTCCCCGCCTGCACCGTCCGCGCCACGATGGCCTTTGTCAGCACATCGACCTTGGTCAGCCCGCCATCCCGCCCGAAGACATAGGCAAAGCGTTCATCCGGCGAATAGGTCAGGCTGGCGTGGGACAGATCCCCCAGCCCCTCGATCCGCCCCACGGCCGCCCGGTCCGACCGGTCGACCAGCACCAGCGACCCGGTCGCGCGTTCGATGACCAGCCCCAGGTCTCCGGTTGCGGTCAGATCGTCGGTTCCGGCAAACAGCGGAGTGGCAAGGACGGCAAGCACCAGCAGGCGTTTCATCGGGTGTCCCCTTTCAGATAATCGGCGATCCACAGCGCCTCGGCTTCGGTCAGCAGGGGCCGCCAGGGCGGCATCGCGGTGCCCGGCACACCGTCCAGCACGATCAGCGCCAGCCCCTCACGGTCGGCATGGGCCAGCGCCTCGCGGGTCAGGGGGCGGCCCAGGCCCCCCTTCATCGTCAGCCCGTGGCAGGACCCGCAATCTTGGATCACCATATGCTCCAGCGCCGCGGCGCGGTCGGGCGGGATTTCCGCAGCAGCGGGCAAAGTCATCGCAAGAAGGACCAGAAGGCTACGCATAGGCGGCCATCCCGGCCCCCTCGCAAAGGGACGCATCCAGTTCGGCGATCTGCGGATACATCCCCGCAACCCGGCCGATGACGAAGAGAACCGGTGCCTCGGGCTGCGCCTTTGCAACCTCGGTCCCGATCTGCCCCAGCGTCGACACCAGCCGCGCCTCGCGCGGGGTGGTCGCCGCGCTGACCGCCAGCACCGGCAGCGACGGGGCCATCCCGTGCCGCATCAGCTGCAGCGCAATCTCGGCGATGTTGCCCGCGCCCATGTAGACGACCAGCGTGGTTTCTTCGCTGGCCAGCGACGCCCAGTCCAGGTCCAGCGCCGCGTCCTTCGCCCTATGCCCGGTGACATAGCGCACTCCTGTCGCAAGCCCGCGGTGGGTCAAGGGCACACCGGTCGAGGCCGCCGCTCCCTGCGCCGAAGTGATGCCCGGCACATAGCTTACACCGACGCCAGCGGCGCGGCAGGCTTCGGCCTCTTCGGACCCGCGGCCAAAGATCATCGGATCGCCGCCCTTCAACCGCGCGACCATCAGCCCCTCGCGGGCCAGATCGACCAGGAGGGCGTTGATCGCATCCTGCGGAACCTTGTGGAATTTCGGCAGCTTGCCCACGTCGATCCGCCGGACACCAGCGGGGACCAGCGCCATGATCTCGGGGCTGACCAGACGGTCATGCACCACCACGTCTGCACGCTGGACCAGCCTCAGCGCCTTCAGCGTCAAGAGATCGGGGTCCCCGGGACCAGCGCCGATCAGATGGACATGACCAGTCTGAAGGCCGGGAATGTGGCTGTGATCTTTCATAGCGTGAACCCCGGAAGAAAGAAAAAATGGCGGGGATGGATAGGGAACGGACACCCCCGCCAGGAGGCGTCCGCGGGCCACGACCGGCCCGCGGACAAGGGAACCTCAGTAGACGTCGTCCTTGGTGTTCAGCACGTTGAACTTGCCGGTCGGCGTGATCAGGCGCGGGTCCTTGATCACCGTCTTCAGCTCCAGCGTCTTGTCATCGACGACGACGATGGCCGATTCCTGGTCCTTGCCGTTCCACACGCTGAACCAGACCTCGGTGCCTTCCTTGTTGAACTCGGGCTGCACCACGCGCGGCTGGCCTTCCGGGATCCCGGCCCATTCCGCGATGGGAAGAGTGGTGAATTCCGGGTCCACGTTCGGATCGCCGCCCATCGCCGTGATGTCGAACACCGCGACCGAGCCCGAGATCTCGGCATCCGGGTTCAAGGGCGCGTCGACGTAAAGGTGGGTCGAATTCGGATGGGTCTTGATGAACAGCGACCCGCCGCCCAGCGCGTAGAAGCTGTCGACGATCTTCCAGGCCTGGTCGGGATGGCCCTCGGGGTCGGTCCCGATCAGCGCCACGCTTTCGTCTCCAAGGTGGCTGGTCGCCCAGACCGGCCCATAGACCGGGTGGGTGAAGTTCGCGCCGCGCCCCGGGTGCGGAATCTGGCCGCCGGTTTCCACCAGCGCGGTCAGCTTGTCTTCCTTGGTGTCCACCACCGCGATCTTGCCGCGCTGGTTCGCCGCCACCAGGAAGTAGCGCTTGGTTGAATCGAACCCGCCGTCATGCAGGAAGCGTTCTGCCTCGATCTCGACCGTCTTGAGGTTCTTCAGGTCGGTGTAGTCGACGAAGATGATCTTCCCCGTCTCCTTCACGTTGACGATGAACTCGGGCTTGAAGTGCGACGACAGGATCGACGCCACGCGGGGTTCCGGGTGGTAGACCTGCTCGTCATAGATGTTGCCGCGGGTCGAGACGATCTTCTTCGGCTCCAGCGTGTCGCCGTCCATGATCACGTATTGCGGCGGCCAGTAGGCCCCGGCGATGGCCAGCTTGTCTTCCCAGCCCTCGAACTTCGAGGTCTCGATCGACCGCGCCTCGATCCCGATCTTGATGGATGCGACCGTGGCGGGGGTTTCCATCCACAGGTCGATCATGTTGACCAGACCGTCGCGGCCGATGACGAAGAGATAGCGGCCCGAGGCCGAGATGCGGCTGATGTGCACCGCATAGCCGGTGTCGATCACCGCCTTGATCTCGTAGGTGCCGCCGTCGATCAGCGCCACCTGGCCCGCGTCGCGCAGCGTGACCGACATCAGGTTCTCGATGTCGATGTCGTTCATCTTCTCTTTCGGCCGGTCCTCCGGCTTGATGAGAAGCTTCCACGAGGCCATCATCTCCGGCATGCCCCATTCGGGCGGCGCCGGCGGCTCCAGCAGCAGATAGCGGGCCATCATGCCCACCTCTTCCTCGGTCATCTGCCCCGAGGTGCCCCAGTTCGGCATCCCGGCGGGCGAGCCATAGGTGATGAAGCTGGTCAGGTAGTCATAGCCGTTCTCGCGGGTGATGTCGGTGGTCAGCGGTTTCCCCGTGGCCCCCTTGCGCAACACGCCGTGGCAGCCCGCGCAGCGTTCAAAGTAGATCGTGGCGGCCTTCTGAAACTCTTCCGGCGTCATGACAGGGTCGTCCGGCTTGAAGCCGGGGATTTCCACCTTAAGCTGGCCAAGCGTGGTCATCGAAGGCTCATAGGCGGCGGCAGGTCCGTCGGCGTGGTCCTTGGGCTTTTCTTCCGCGATCACGGGCGCGGCCAGAAGCCCCAGGAACAAAGCCGCCGTTCCCAGAAGCACGGTTCTGGCGGGTCTAGCTCGGGTGGTCATGGGAATCTCTCCGTTCAGCTGGTGAGGCTGGGGGGACCATGGCGGCGGTCCGGCTCGGTCTCCTTGATTAAGGTCAAGGCAGCGGAACCTTTCGCACCGCACCCTCCGGCTGACCCATCGGATCCCGCCAGAATGCGCCTCTACCTGACCGCTGCCGTCTGCCTTTTGCTGTCGTTCGGTTCGGCCCGGGCCGACGGCCTCATCGCCGACGACGCCCTGGCCGTGACCGCACTCGACCCGGATCAGGCGGCAACCCTGTTCGACACGGCCGACCCCGTCCAGGTCCAGCGCATCGACGCCGGTGTCCCCGGCTGGACCGTGTCACAAGACGGCAGCCTGTTGGGTCACATCGGCTCCACCTGGGAAATCGCCGGATCGGTCGGCTATTCCGGTCGTCCGCTTGAGGTTCTGGTCGCCATTTCGCCGGACGCCCGCATCGCCGGGGCGCTCCTTGTCCGGCACAACGAACCCGTCCTGACGCTTGGCATCTCCGACGCCGACATCGCCGCCTATGTCGCGGGGTTCCAGGGCTTCGACCTCGCCGCCCCCGCCCCCGACACCTCGGCCCTGCCCCCCGTCATCTCCCGCGCCACCGTGTCGACCGGAGTGATCCGCGACGGCATCCTGCGCACCGCCCGCACTCTGGCCATCGGGCGCAGCCTCATCTCTGCCGGGGGCGGCATCGACCGCCTGACCTACATCCCCGCCACCTGGGACCAGCTTCTCGCCATGGGCGCGCTGGCCGAGGTCCGCGTCTCGATGACCGATGCCGCCAAGGCCCTGACCGGCGCCAAGGTCCCCGTCGAACCCGGCGACGGCGCTTTCCTCCACCTCTGGGCCGGGGTCATCGACACGCCGACTGTAGGGCAGAACCTCCTCGGCCCGCAGGATTTCACCCGCGCCATCGGGAACCTGGGCGCTGGCGGCTCGGCGCTGATCGTCATGTCCCAGGGCGTCCAGTCGCATCGCGGGACCGACTGGACAAAGACCGGCACCTTCGACCGCCTGACCGTGGTGCAGGGCGACATCCGGTGGCAGCCCACCGACGACCGCTACCAGATGGTCAAACGGCTGGACCTGCCCGACGCCCCGAAGATGAAGGAAATCAGCCTCTTCGCGCTGCCGCCCGAGATCGACCCGACCCAACCCCTGACCATCGAAGTCCAGGCCACCCGCCCCACCGCGGACGGAGAGGTCGCGCAGACCATCGCGCTCCCCTACACCCTGCCCGACGCCTTCCGGCTCGCCGCCCCGCCCGAACCCGACCCCCTCTGGAAACAGGCTTGGGCCACCAACCGCCCCCAGATCGCCATCACCGGCCTGATGCTCACCGTGCTGACGCTGATCCTTTTCGCCCAGGAATGGATCACCCGCCGCCCCCGCCTGTGGCGGATCGGCCGCCTAACCTTCCTCGCCTCCACTTTCCAGATCCTCGGCATGGGGCTGAACGGCCAGCTCTCCGTCGTCCAGGTCGTGGCCTTCGTCCATTCCCTCCTCACCGGCTTCCGGTGGGAGACCTTCCTGATCGAACCCGTGATTTTCATCCTCTGGGGCTTCACCGCGCTGGGAATGCTCTTCTGGGGTCGCGGCGTCTTTTGCGGCTGGCTCTGCCCGTTCGGAGCCCTTCAGGAACTCACCAACGCCGCCGCCCAACGCCTTGGCGTCACGCAGATCGCCGTCCCGCAGGCGCTGCACGAACGGCTCTGGGTGATCAAGTACACGCTTTTCATGGCCATCCTCGCCCTGTCCTTCTACTCCATGCACGACGCCCTGATCCTCGCCGAAGCCGAGCCGTTCAAGACCGCCATCTCGCTCCGCTTCGTTCGTGAATGGCCGTTCGTAGTGTTCGTCCTGGCCCTTCTCACTGCAGGCCTTTTCATCGAACGCTTCTACTGCCGCTACCTCTGCCCCCTGGGCGCGGGCCTTGCGATCCCGGCCAAGCTCAAGATCTTCGACTGGCTGAAGCGCCGCCCGCAATGCGGCCGCGAATGCCGACTGTGCGAAACGAAATGCACGGTCGGCGCCATCGACGCCATCGGTCGGATCAACGCCAACGAATGCGTCCTCTGCCTGCGCTGCCAGGTGATCATGAACGATGGTGCACAATGCCCCGTCCTGAAACGCCGCGCCCGGGCAGAGGCCACGCCATGAACCGCCGCCGCTTCCTGACCCTGACCGCCGCTGCGCTCGCACCCCTGCCCGGCCAAACGGCCACTCTGACCGAATGGCAGGGCCAGGGCCTTGGCACCACCCTCTCCCTTCGCCTTCTCGGGGCCGACCCGCACCACGCCCGTCAGACCGTCACTCGCGTTGAAGCCGAAATCTCCCGGATCGAAACCCTCGCTTCCCTCTACCGCGATTCGGCCCTGACCCGGCTGAACCGCGACGGGCACCTCGCCTGGCCCTCACCCGACCTCCTGGGCCTCCTGACCCTCGCCGGACAGGTCCACAAAGCGACCGAAGGGGCCTTTGACCCGACGGTGCAGCCGCTCTGGCAGGCCATCGCCACCGGCACCGACACGACACAGGCCCGCGCCCGGATCGGCTGGGACCGCGTCCGCCTTTCGTCGCGGGAAATCACGCTCGACCGCGGCCAGGCCCTGACCCTGAATGGCATCGCCCAGGGCTGGGCCGCTGACCGGATCACGGACCTGCTTCGCGCGCAGGGTTTCACCGATGCGCTGGTCGACATGGGCGAAATCGCCGCCCTTGGGCAAGGCGACTGGCCCGTCCAGATCACCGGCCCTGATGGTGCAGCGCTGGCGCAAACCCGGCTGGCACGTCGAGCCCTTGCAACCTCCTCACCCTCGGGCACGCTGGTGAACGGCAAGCCGCATATCCTCGGGCCACAGGGCCAACCGCCGCTCTGGCAGACCGTCAGCGTCAGCGCCCCCCGCGCCGCCCTGGCCGACGCCCTGTCCACCGCGTTCTGCCTGATGGACCGTCCGTCCATCGACCGCGCCCTTGCGGCCTTCCCCGGCGCGCGACTTGAGATCCTCGCCTGATCTCTGGCGGCGATTTCTTCCAGTCGCAACAAAGCCGTCAACGGCTCCGCGCCGGAATATCCGACAATTCCAGACACCTCCCCGCTGCCCGAATGTCGCACCCCGGCGGTTGACTTTGGTTAAGGCTTCCACCCCGCAAATGGCTCACACCGGCGCTACCTGAAACGTGCCCCTGGAAGGATTCCGCCATGCGCGAAGTCATGACCAAGAGCATGGCCCGGAACATCTTCTACGGCGGGTCACTGTTCTTCATCCTGATATTCGTGGGCCTCACCGCCCAATCACATCTCTACATCACCTCGACGTCGACCGACAAAGCCACGCTGACCCCCAGCGTCGCGGCGGGCAAACACCTGTGGGAAAAGCACGCCTGCATCAACTGCCACACGATCCTCGGCGAAGGCGCCTACTTCGCGCCCGAGCTTGGCAACGTGATGACCCGCTGGGGTGTGGCCGAGGGCGACCATCAGGCCGCCTTCGATGCGCTGAAGGGCTGGATGGACGCGATGCCCTCGGGCGTCGAGGGCCGCCGCCAGATGCCGAACTTCGGCCTGACGGACGAAGAGTACCAGAACCTCGCCGACTTCCTGCTCTGGACCGACACGATCCGCGCGCAGGACTGGCCGCCGAACGACGCGGGCTAAGGGAGACCGTCATGAAATACCAATCGCAGAAAATCGCGCTGGCCTACTTTGCGGTCGCGCTTGCCCTCTTCGCCGTGCAGGTGACGCTGGGCCTTGTCATGGGCTGGATCTACGTCGCGCCCAACTTCCTGTCAGACCTCCTGCCCTTCAACATCGCCAGGATGCTGCATACGAACAGCCTCGTGGTCTGGCTGCTCTTGGGCTTCTTCGGGGCGGCCTACTACCTGGTGCCCGAGGAAGCCGAACGTGAGCTTCACTCCACCAAGCTTGCCTGGCTCCAGCTTGCCATCTTCGTCCTTGGCACCGCCGGGGTCGTGGTGACCTATCTCTTCAACCTCTTCGACGGCAACTGGCTTCTCGGCAACGAAGGCCGCGAGTTCATCGAACAGCCGCGCTGGGTCAAGGCCGGGATCGTCGTGGCCGCGCTGATCTTCCTTTACAACATCTCGATGACAGTGCTTGCGGGCAAGAAGACCGCGATCACCAACATCCTTCTGCTGGGTCTCTGGATCCTGTCGCTCCTGTTCCTCTTCGCCTTCGTGAACCCCGACAACCTTGCGCTCGACAAGATGTACTGGTGGTACATCGTCCACCTCTGGGTCGAAGGCACCTGGGAACTGGTGATGGCCTCGATCCTTGCGTTCCTGATGCTGAAGCTGACGGGTGTCGACCGCGAGGTGGTGGAAAAGTGGCTCTACGTCATCGCCGCCCTTGCGCTCTTCTCCGGCATCCTTGGCACCGGGCACCACTACTACTGGATCGGCACGCCGGGCTACTGGCAGTGGATCGGCTCGATCTTCTCCAGCCTCGAAGTCATCCCCTTCTTCGCGATGATGAGCTTTGCTTTCGTCATGGTCTGGAAGGGCCGCCGCGATCACCCGAACAAGGCCGCCCTCCTGTGGAGCCTCGGGTGCGCCACGCTCGCCTTCTTCGGCGCCGGGGTCTGGGGGTTCCTGCACACGCTGCACGGGGTGAACTACTACACCCACGGCACGCAGATCACCGCCGCCCACGGCCACCTTGCCTTCTACGGCGCCTATGTCTGCCTCAACCTCGCGATCATCAGCTACGCCATGCCGCACCTGCGCGGCCGTGACCCCTACAACCAGGTCCTGAACATGGCGTCCTTCTGGCTGATGTCCTCGGGCGTGGTCTTCATGACCGTCGTCCTGACCTTCGCCGGGGCCCTCCAGACCCACCTCCAGCGCGTCAACGGCGAGGCCTACATGGACGTCCAGGACCAGCTCTGGATCTTCTACGCCATGCGCTTCGGCGCCGGTGTGGCCGTGGTTCTGGGCGCCGTCCTCTTCATCTACGCCGTGGCCTTCCCCCGGCGCGAGATCATCGAACCTGGCGTTGCCAGCCCGGCGGAGTGATGAAGATGGATGGTTCACACCTGACGAGGGGGGCAACAGCCCCCTTCTACCTCCCCCAGGCCGACGAAGTGCAGGTCTTCCAGGCCGCCGCTGCCCACCGCCTCCCGGTCCTCCTCAAAGGTCCAACCGGCTGCGGCAAGACCCGCTTCGTCTCCCACATGGCCGCCACCCTTGGCCGCCCGCTCTACACCGTCGCCTGCCATGACGACCTCTCCGCCGCCGACCTGATCGGCCGCTGGCTCCTGAAGGGCGGCGAGACGGTCTGGGTCGACGGCCCCCTCACCCGCGCCGTCCGCGAAGGCGCGATCTGTTACCTCGACGAGGTGGTCGAAGCGCGCAAGGACGTCACCGTCGTCCTCCACCCCCTTACCGACGACCGCCGCATCCTGCCCATCGACCGCACCGGCGAGGAACTCGAAGCCCACCCCGACTTCCTTCTCGTCACCTCCTACAACCCCGGCTACCAGAACATCCTCAAGACCCTGAAACCCTCCACCCGCCAGCGCTTCGTGTCGCTGGAGTTCACCTTCCCCAAACCCGAACACGAAATCCCCGTCGTCGCCCGCGAATCCGGCCTGCCCGAAGACCGCGTGCAACCCCTCGTCCGCCTCGCAAACAAACTCCGCGCCATGAAGGGCCAGGATCTGGAGGAAGGCGTCTCCACCCGCCTCGTCGTCTACTGCGCCAGCCTCATCCACGGGGGCATGCCCATCGACCGCGCCATCCGCGCGGCGATGATCGAGCCCCTGACCGACGACCCGGATGTGAAGGCCGGGCTCCGCGATCTCGTGACTGCCGTTTTCGGGTGAGGCCGGCAAATGTCGCGGATCGACTTCGAGCCATGGGAACCCGAAGAATCCGTCGGGAAACTGTGGCACGCCTTTGCCAGCCGTCTGGACAGCGACCCTGTCCACGATGGAGCCCGTGTCCTCCTGTCACAGGTGGGCGGACGGTTGGCAGTCCTCTTTCGCGGCCTCGGCGGGGACGCCGCTGTCGACATCAAGCCGGTGGCCGAGGAGACCTCGCACCACCGGCTGTCCTTTCTGCGCAAGCTCGGCACCTGGGCCGAGACCACCCCCCGCGCCAGCTTTGACGGCGCGACCCTGCGCCTGCCCGAAAGCCTCGCCGCCTTCCCCGACCCGCGCGCGAACGCCGCGCTCTACCTCTGGCTCGCCGCCGCCGCCGTGGCGCTGAAGGGCCAGGCCCCAGCCGAAACCGAAGACCCCTTACAGGCCGACCTCGCCGCCATCGCCACCGCGAAACGGATGACTGACACGGCCCTGCAAGCCGCCCCCGGCTTCCGCAAACTCCACGCCGACCTGGCCGAGGCCACGCTCCTCTTCCGCCGCACCCCGCACCTGCCGCCGGTCGAAGCCGCCGTCGAAGCCCACATCCGCGCCGCCCTTGGGCAGGACATCGCCCTCCCGCCCCTCCCGGCCAAAGCCCCTCACGGTTATCGTCCGTTCAAACCCGTGCCGCTCTGGCCCGACCTCCGCACCCTCGCGCGCAGCGAGACAACCGCCGTCGAGACCCGCCAGACCGAAGGCGCGCCCGAGGAAGCGTCCGAGGAAAAGACCGCCCGCAAGGCCCGCCGTCGCAAGGCCGATCAGGCCGACCGCAACGACAGCTTCATCCTGCACAAGTTCGAAGCCATCCTGTCGATGACCGAATTCCTGAACCTCAACCGCCGGGTCGAGGATGACGACGAGGACACCGCCCGAAAAGCCGCCGACGACCAGGACGAGATCGGCCTCGCCCAGGTCTCGAAGGCCCCCGCCACCCGCCTAAAACTGCACCTCGACCTCGCGCCCGAAGACGTGGACCGCGAAGCGATCTCAGGCCAGTTCACCTATCCCGAATGGGACGTCCGCACCGCCAGCTACATTCCCTCTCACACCCGGGTGCTTCATTCCCGGGCCGAAGCCAGCGAAGCAACGCCCCCGTTTCGGGCCGACCCGCGCGCCAGCGCCCGCATTCGCGCCGTCCGCCGCCAGTTCGAGGCCTTGCGACCCAGCCTCGTCTCGATGCCTGGTTTCCCGGACGGCGACGTGCTTGACACCGAACGGGCAGTGCGCGCGCGGGTCGATTTTCTGTCCACCGGCGAAGGGACCGACCGGGTCTGGCGCCAGACGCGCCCAGAACGCCGCGACCTTGCCGTGTCGATCCTTCTCGACACCTCCCGCTCCACCGAAAGCGCAATCCCCGGCCACGGTCATGACGGGCGAAGCGTCATCGACATCGAACGCGAGGCGCTTGCCGCCCTTGCCTGGGGCCTTGACGCCTGCGGCGACAGCTTTGCGATCCACGCCTTCTCCTCGCTGAAACGCGACCGGGTCTTCGTGCAAGAGGTCAAGGGTTTCTCCGAGCCGATGGCCGACAGCGTCGAATCCCGCATCGCCGCTTTGAAACCCGGCCATTACACCCGCCTTGGGGCCGCGATCCGCCACACTTCGGCACTGCTGACCAGGGAAGCCCGCAAGCGCCGCCTCCTCCTCGTCATCACCGACGGCAAGCCCAACGACCTTGATCACTACGAAGGCCGCCATGGCATCGAGGACAGCCGCATGGCAACCCTGGAAGCCCGCCGTGCCGGACATTCCGTCTTCGGCATCACCGTGGACCGCGACGGCAAAAGCTGGTTCCCCCGCCTTTTCGGTCAGGGTGCCTTTGCCGTGATCCCGCACCCCGAGAAGCTGACCCAGGCCCTGCCCCAGATCTACCGGCAGCTCGTATCGGGATGAACGACTTTTCAGCGAAAAGTCCCGCCCCCGATTTTTCGCAGAAAAATCGTGACCCCGGCCAGCTTCCGGGCGAACTTCTGATGTGGGTCCTGATCCTCTCCGAACTCGCCGTCTTCGGCGCGGGGCTTCTGGCCTTCCTGGCCACCCGCCTGACCGACCCCACGGGCTTTGCCGAAGCGCAATCCCACCTCCACCGCACCGGGGCCGCCGCCAACACCCTGGTCCTCGTCACCTCCGGCTGGCTCGCCGCCCTGGCAACCCGCGCCGCCGAGGCCGGCCAGACCCGTCGCCTTCGCCTCCTCCTCGCCGCCGCCATCGGTTTCGGCGCCGTGTTCCTGATCCTGAAAGGCGCCGAATATGCCGACCTCTGGTCGCAAGGCATCGGCACCGAAACCCATGCGTTCTACACCTTCAGCTACCTTCTGACCGGCTTCCACGCCGCCCATGTCGCGGCCGGGATGATTCTGCTGGCGCTCGTCGGCTGGCTGGCGACGCCAAGGGCGGTCGAGACCGGGGCGGCCTTCTGGCACATGGTGGACCTCGTCTGGGTCCTCCTTTTCCCCGTGGTCTATCTGCTGTGACCCGCGCCACGAAAGCCTGGGGCTGGCTCCTTGTCCTCTCTGCCGCCTCGACCGGCCTTGCGGCCTCCGGGCTCGCCGGTCCGGCGCTTGCCCTGCCGATCCTGATCCTTGCGGGCTGCAAGGCCCATGTCATCCTCTGCGCCTATCTCGGCCTTTCGGCCGCCCCCGCCTGGCTGCGCGGCTTCGACCTTGGCCTCACGCTTCTGATCCTCGCCTTCGCGGGTCTGACGCTCGCTGCCTGACAGGTTAAGACCAGGTAAATGGAATCAGAGTATTCCTTTTAGATCAGACTATTACGGAAAATGTCCACCGTGGACACTCAGCCCCCCTTCGACCAGGCCAGGGCCGGGTCCTCCTCCACATAGTTCCGCAGCACCGTCACATCCTCGATCTGGGCCGTGTTCTGCCGGATGGTCACCCCCTGCTCCTTCAGCCGCGCGAAGGCCCGGCTCAGGCTCTCCGGCTTCATCCCCAGCCTCCCCGCGATCAGGACCTTGTCGTAGGGCAGCGTCACCTCGCAGGCCCCCTCCTTGCACGTGGACAGCTCCAGCAGGAACTCCGCCACCCGCTGCGCCCCGGTCTGCGCCTTCAGAGCCTCCACCTGCGCCACCAGGCCATGCAGGTGCACGAAGGTCGCCGACAGGATCGAAATCGCCACCTCCGGGTTCTCGCGGATCTGCCGCAGGAAGACGTCCGCCTCGATCCGGATCAGCGTGCAGTCCGTCACCGCCTCGGCCGCGACCGGGTAGGTGTCGTGCCGGAACGCGACCGCCTCGCCGAAACTGGACCCCTTCGTGAAGACCCCCACCACCGCCTCGGCCCCCGAGGGCGCGATCCGGTAAAGCTTCACCCAGCCCTCGGCGACGATATAGATCGCACTCGCCCGCTCGCCCTGCAGGAAGATCGTCTCGGCCCTCGAGAAAGTCCGGATTCTTGCACTGTCCAGCACCGCCCGCGCCACCGCTTCCGGGGCGGACGCCAGCAGCAGCGAGCGCCGGGCCAGGGCATCGAACTCGGGTTTCATGCGAAGCGTCCTCTCCGGTCTCTCGCTCAGCGATACCGCGATGCCGCCCCGACTTCCATGCGGATCTTTGCCCTGCCCGAAGCGAACTTTCGTCGGATGCGGTTGGCATCCCACCGCACCCTTTCATCTCGATACCGCTGCTGTCCCGATCCCGGGGCAAAGCGCCTGCCCGCCCGAAAGCGCGGCCGCCCCGCAGGCGGCAAATCAGGTCACGCCGGACTCATGCCTCCGCGCCGAACCAGATTCGTCTGGCATTGCCGGCAAGGATCCGCGACCGATCCTCCGGGCTTTGATCCTGCAAGAGGGCAAAGGTGGTCGCGATCCATTCGGCCAATGAGGACTGCAACGTGCAGACCGGACTGTCCGAACCCCAGACAATCCGCTGCGCCCCGAATGCCTGGACAAGGTGATCGACATAGGGCCTGAGGGTCAGCAGGGTCCAGTCCGGCGGGCCGTAGGCACTGATTCCGGACAGCTTGGCATTCACGTTCGGGCGTTCCGCGATGCGGCTGATGTGGTCTGCCCAGTCGTCGAAGGGCCCCGAGGCAATGGCGGGAACGCCGCAGTGGTCCAGGATGAAGACCGTGTCGGGGCAGGCGTCCACCAGGTCGATCGCCAGCGGCAGCTGGCGCTGCAGCATGCAGATGTCGAACGGCAACCCGGCCTTCCCAAGCCTGCGCAGGTTCTGGCGAAAGACGTCGCCCTGCGAGACTTCGTCGGGCACGACATGCAGGACGCGCCGCACCCCCCGGACAACCCGGCGATCGACGCGGTCGAGCCAGGCCTCGAACCCCGCGCTTTCCGGGCGGGCAGAGCTGATGGCGCCCCGCAGCGGACTTCCGGGACGGGCCATCAACTCGGCGATCCAGGCGGTTTCGCGGTCGATGTCAGCCTCGGCGACGTCCACCTCCATGTGCAGGACATCGGTGATTCCCACCCGGGCCGCCGTGGCAAGGTAGGACTCGAAATCCCAGTCCCGGTCCAGCGGCGGCAGTCCGGCCAGCCAGGGATAGCCAAGCCGCGACCGGTCGATCAGGTGCAGGTGCGTGTCGAAGATCATTTGCCTCTCCCGGATTTTCGCAAGTGATAGCCGGTTTCACAGTTAAACGCGGCTTGACGTGGTCTTTCAACTGCATTTATACATGAAACATCGTTCCGGATATGAAATAATACGCGGGCGAGGTGCGGTCGCAGACGGCACGGCAACAGCCAGGGAGGAAATGCCATGAAGACATTCGCGGCCAGCAGCGCGCTGGCACTTTTGGCGGGGCTTGGTCTTGCCTCGGCCGCGCTCGCAGACGGCGAGTTTACGGGGGTGACAATCGACGCCAAACTGATCGGCGGCCAGCAGTACGAGGCGCTTTATGCCCGCATTCCGGAATGGGAAGCGAAGACCGGCGCCAAGGTGAACATCGTCAGCCAGAAGAACCACTTCGAGCTGGACAAGGAATTCAAGGCCGACATCGCGGCGGGCTCGATCACCTGGTGCGTCGGGTCGAACCATTCGTCCTTCGCTTCGCAGTATCCGCAGCTTTACACCGACCTGACGCCGCTGGTTCCGGCCGAGACCATCGCCGGTTTCGTCCCGGCGCACATCGCGGCGGCCACGCTGGACGGCAAGGTCCTGATCCTGCCGCGCGCGCAGTTCGACGTCTCGGCGCTGTACTACCAGAAATCGCTTTACACCGATCCGGCCAAGGCCGAGGCCTTCAAGGCGAAGTACGGCTACGACCTTGCCGTGCCGGAAACCTGGGACCAGGTCCGCGACCAGGCGATCTTCTTCGCCGATCCGCCGAACTTCTACGGCACGCAGTATGCGGGCAAGGAAGAGGGGATCACCGGTCGCTTCTACGAGATGGTGATCGCCGATGGCGGCAAGCTGTTCAACGACGACTTCTCGCCCGCTTTCAACTCTCCCGAAGGCAAGATGGCGCTGCAGTGGTTCGTCGACCTTTACAAGGCGGGCGCGGTTCCGCCGGGAACCACGAACTATCTGTGGGATGACCTGGGCAATGGTTTTGCCTCGGGCACCATCGCGCTGAACCTGGACTGGCCGGGCTGGTCGGGCTTCTTCAACGATCCGGCGGCGTCCAAGGCCTCGGGCAACGTGGGTGTGGCGCCTGCGCCCAAAGGGGCTGCGGGCGTGCGGACCGGTTGGTCGGGCTTCCACGGCTTTTCCGTGACCGAAGCCTGCGCCAACAAGGAAGCCGCCGCCTCGCTGGTCGACTTCCTGACGAACGAGGACAGCCAGACGCTGGAATCCGCCGCAGGGCCCCTGCCGACCCGCACGGCGGTCTGGGACAAGGTGATCGCCGCAGCCGCCTCGGACCCCTACAAGTCCGAAGTGCTTGCCGCCTTCCAGGAAACCGGCAAGACCGCGTTCCCGGTGCCGAAGACCCCCTACTGGATCGAGGCGTCGAACCTGATCTACCCGGAACTGCAGGCGGCCATCGTGGGTGACAAGACGGTGGACGAGGCGCTGCAGGCGGCCTCGGATGCCGTGGACGGACTGATGCGCGAGAACGGCGTCTACTGACCTTCCGCCCGACGCGCAACGAAGCGGCGCCATTCTCCCTGGCGCCGCTTCACCCTTCTGCCGGAAAGACCCTGATGTACCGCATGCGCTTGCCCCCCTGGCTGGTCCTTCTGACGCCGGCCTTCGTGATCCTGCTTGCGGTGGTCGCGATCCCGCTGGTCCTCAGCCTCTATTCCAGCTTCACCGCCTTCCAGCTGACCCGGCCCGAAACGATCACCAGGTGGATCGGGACCTTCAACTACGAGAAGGCCATCGGCGACGCGAATTTCTGGGCGGCGTTCGGGCGGACGGTGCTGCTGCTGACCGTGGCGCTGAATTTGGAGATGTTGCTGGGCCTGGGCCTCGCGCTGATGGTGGCCAAGGTCACGCGCGGCCAGCGGCTGTTGCGCACCGTGATGATGTTCCCGATGATGTTCTCGCCCATCCTCGTGGGCTTTCAGTTCAAGTTCATCTTCAACGACAATGTTGGCCTTCTGAACAACGCACTGCAGTCGCTGGGGCTGACCGATGTGGCGATCCCCTGGCTGGTGGACGGCAACCTGGCCTTCATCGCCATCGTCGCGGCCGAGGTCTGGACCTCGACATCGGTCTTCGCGATCCTGATCCTGGCGGGCCTCTTCGCCATTCCGCAGGACCCGGTCGAAGCCGCACGGGTCGATGGCTGCACGCCCTGGCAGACATTCCGCTATGTGACGCTGCCGTTCCTGATGCCCTTCATCTACATCGCGATGGCGATCCGGTCGCTGGACGTGGCGCGGGCCTATGACATCGTGCAGGTCATGACGGCGGGCGGCCCCGCGCGGCGGACCGAGCTGTTGTGGACGCTGATCGGGCGCACCGGTTATGTCGATGCGCGGATGGGATACGCCAACGCGATGGGCTACATCGCGATCCTTCTGTCCATCGCCTTCACCGTCCATTTCTTCCGCAAGCTTTCCACATCGCGGACCAGCCTCGGGATGGGGGACTGACATGGATCAGGGCCGCCAGCACCGCATCCGACGCCGCCTGCTGAAGACGGGCCATTTCGTCGGCCTTTTCCTCGCGATGAGCCTGATCTGCCTGCCTGGCCTCTGGGTCGTGCTGAACAGCTTCCGCCCCACCGTGGAAATCATGGCCAAGCCGCCCGTCTGGATCCCGACCGAGCTGAACCTGGACCACTACCGCGCGATGTTCGGCGGCATTGGCGAGGGCGGCGTTCCGGTTCTGACCTATTTCTGGAACTCGCTGGTCATTTCGCTGACCTCGACCGCCATCGCGCTTCTGGTGGGCATGGCGGGGGGTTATGCCTTTGCCCGCTACCGCATCCCCGGCAAGGGGGCGATCTTCGTAGGCCTGATGGTCACCCGCGCAGTGCCCGGCGTGGCGCTGTCCCTGCCCTTGTTCATTCTGTACGGGCGGCTTGGCATCATCGACACGCATTTCGGCATGATCCTGGTCTATGTCGCGCTGAACGTGCCCTTCACGATCTGGCTGATCGACGGCTTCTTCCGTCAGGTCCCGAAGGAACTGGCCGAAGCGGCCGAGATCGACGGCTGCACCCGCTGGCAGGCCTTCTGGAAGGTGGAATTCCCGGTGGCCCGGGCGGGCATCGCCAGCGCGGGCATCTTCGCCTTCCTCACGTCATGGAACGAATATGCGCTGGCCAGCCAGCTGACGCGGTCCCTCAACTCAAAGACCATGCCGGTCGGGCTGATGGACTTCACCTCGCAATTCACCCTGAACTGGGGGGGCATGTGCGCGCTGGCGGTCCTGATGATCATCCCCGCGCTGATCCTGACCTTCCTCGTGCAGAAACACCTCATCGCCGGCCTGACGTTTGGCGGCGTGAAAGGATAAGACATGGCAGACGTGGTCCTGCGGGACGTTGTGAAAAGCTACGGCGCGTTGCCGGTGGTCCATGCGATCAACCTTTCGATCGCGCATGGCGAATTCGTGGTGCTCGTCGGGCCGTCGGGCTGCGGCAAGTCCACCACCTTGCGGATGATCGCGGGGCTTGAGGAGATTTCGGGCGGCAAGGTCCTGATCGGCGGACGCGAGGTGAACGACCTTCCCCCGCGCGACCGCAACATCTCCATGGTGTTCCAGAACTACGCGCTTTACCCGCACATGTCGGTGCGGGAGAACCTGGGCTTTTCGCTGCATATCGCCAAGCGCCCCAAGGCCGAGATCGAGAAGGCCGTGGCCCAGGCGGCAGAGATCCTGTCGCTGACCCCGCTTCTCGACCGCAAGCCCGGCCAACTGTCGGGCGGCCAGCGCCAGCGCGTCGCCATGGGCCGCGCCATCGTGCGGCATCCGGACGTCTTCCTGTTCGACGAGCCCTTGTCGAACCTGGACGCGAAGCTCCGCACCCAGATGCGGGTCGAGATCAAGCGGCTGCACCAGAAGGTCGGCACCACGATCATCTATGTGACGCACGACCAGATCGAGGCGATGACGCTGGCCGACCGCATCGTCATCATGCGGGACGGCCATATCGTGCAGATCGGCACTCCGCTGGAGGTGTTCGAGCGCCCGGTGAATGCCTTTGTTGCGACGTTCATCGGCAGTCCTCCGATGAACCTTCTGCCTGCCACTGCTTCAGGTGGGGCGCTGCGGCTCGCCGACGGCACCACGATTCCCATGCCTCCAGGCCTGTCAGCGCGCGAGGGGCAAGCGGTTCACTTCGGCGTCCGGGCCGACAACATCATGCCGGACGGCCACGCCCTGCCACCTACCGCCCACATGGCCCATGTCGAGATGCCGGTCACCCTGACCGAACCGCTGGGGACCGAAACGCTGTTGTTCGCCACGCTTGCCGGAACCGAGGTGCAGGCCAAGATGCTGAACCCCCGCCCCGTCCGCACCGGAGAGGTCCTGCGCTTTGGCATAGCGCTGGACAAGTGCCACCTGTTCGACGCCGAAACCGGCGCCAGCCTGAGGGTCTGACCCATGCCGCGCATCACCCGGGCCGAGGCCTTCCTTGTCGATCTGGTGCCGAAGGTGAAACGCACCGACGCGATCCAAAGCTTCAAAAGCCAGGAGACGATCTTTGTCACCCTGACCGATGCCGAGGGCGCTGCAGGCCGGGGTTACAGCTATACCATCGGCGACGGCGGGCCTTCGGTGCTGGCCTTGCTGCGCCATACGCTTCTGCCCGCGCTGATGGGGCGCGAGGCCGAGATGACCGAAGCCATCTGGCGCGACCTTCTGTTCACCAGCCACGCGACCGCCGTGGGGCCGATCATGTCGCTGGCCCTTGCCGCCATCGACACTGCGCTCTGGGACCTGCGGGGCAAGCGCGCGGGCCTGCCACTGCATGTCCTTGCAGGCGGGGCCAAGTCGCGCGTCCCGATGTACTCGACCGAAGGCGGCTGGTTGCATCTGGAACCCGCCGCCCTGGTCGAGGATGCGCTGGCAATGCGCGCGGGCGGCTTCCTGGGGTCGAAGATCAAGATCGGCAAACCCACGGTCGCGGGCGATGCTGCGCGGCTTGAGGCGGTGCGCGCTGCCCTTGGCCCGGATTACGAGATCATGACCGACGCCAACCAGTCGATGACGCAGCCAGAGGCCGCGCGCCGCCTGCCGCTCTTGGAACGCCTAAACATCGGCTGGTTCGAGGAACCATTGCCCGCCGACGACATCGCCGGCCACGCCCGCCTTGCGCGGCAGTCCCGGGTGCCCATCGCCGTGGGCGAAAGCCTCTATTCCCCCGGCCAGTTCGCCGACTACATCGCCGCCAAGGCTTGCGGAATCGTGCAGGCCGATGTCGCTCGGATCGGGGGGATTACCCCCTGGCTCAAGGTCGCCCACCTGGCCGAGGCGCACAACCTGTCGATCTGCCCGCATTTCCTGATGGAGATCCACGTCAGTCTGGTCTGTGCCGTGCCGAACGCGCCCTGGCTGGAATACATCCCGCAACTCGACGAAATCGCCGTCCCTATGGCCCGCGACGGGGGCTTTGCTGTGGCCCCCACGACGCCCGGTTTGGGGATAGAGTGGGACGAGGACGCTCTGACCGCCCGCCGCGCCCCGGGCAGCCATTTCGAGGTGACAGCATGAAACGCTATGGGTCCGTGATCGGTCTGTCCGAGGAAGGCAAGGCCGAATACCGCAAGCTGCACGCCGCCGTCTGGCCCGGCGTGCTGGCCAAGATCGCCGAGTGCAACATCCGCAACTACTCGATTTTCCTCAAGGAACCCGAGAACCTGATGTTCGCCTATTTCGAGTACCACGGCACGGACTTTGCCGCCGATATGGCCAGGATGGCCGCCGACCCGGAAACCCAGCGCTGGTGGGCGATCAACATGCCGCTGCAGCGCCCGCTGGACACGCGGAAAGAGGGTGAGTGGTGGGCCGACATGACCGAGATTTTCCATGTCGACTGAGCTGCGCCAGTCCCTTCCCTTGCCGAAAACCAGCCTGCCCATCGTGATCTTCGGCGCGGGGTCGATCGTCACGGACGCCCACCTGCCGGCCTATGCGCGTCTGGGGTTCACGGTCGCGGGGATCTACGACCCGGATCAGGCCAAGGCGCAGGCAGTTGCGTCCAAACACGGCACCCGCGCCTTTGCCAGCGTCGAAGACGCCATCGCCCTTGGCCTTGGCGCGGTCTATGACCTTGCCACTCCCCCCGCCGCGCATCCGGGCCTCTTGAAGGCGCTGCCCGACGGGGCGGTCTGCATCATGCAAAAGCCGATGGGATCGGATCTGGCCGAGGCCGACCGGATCATCCGCATCTGTCGGGCGAAGGGCCTGAAGGCCGCCGTCAACTTCCAGCTGCGCTTCGCCCCCGCCCTCCTGGCGCTGAAAGACGCCATCGCTCGCGGCCAATTGGGGCAGGTCGTCGACCTTGACGGGCTTCTGGCCGTGAACACGCCCTGGCACCTTTGGGCCTTCCTGGCCAACCTGCCGCGCGTGGAAATCCTGCTGCACTCGATCCACTACCTGGATGCGATCCGCGATCTTCTTGGCGACCCGCTTGGGGTGCATGCCCGCACGATGGGCCACCCGTCCTCGACCGTGTCGAACACCCGCACGGCGATGATCCTGGACTATGGACAGACCGTGCGCTGCGCCCTGTCGATCAACCACAACCACAGTTTCGGTCGCCGCTTCCAGGCCTGTGAGTTCCGCATCTCGGGCACGAAAGGCGCGGCCTATGTCAAACTGGGCGTGAACCTCGACTACCCCAGGGGCGAGCCGGACGAACTTTGGCTGAACACCGGCAGCGACTGGGAACAGGTGCCCCTGCAAGGCAACTGGTTCATCGAGGCGTTCCTGGGCCGCTTCACGCAGGTGATGCGCTTTGCCGTGGGCGAGGATCCAAGCCTGCAAGGCAGCGCCGAGGATGCCTGGCACACGATGGCGCTGGTCGAGGCCGCCTATGAAAGTGCCGCGCTGCCCGCGCATCCGATCAAGGGGGCACCCGATGCTTGAACAGGTGAAGTACTTCGAGGACTACGTGATCGGCGAAGGCCGCCAGACCACGGGCCGTACCATCACCGAGACGGATTTCGTCGTCCATGCCGGGCATTCCGGGGACTTCTTCCCGCATCACCTTGACGCCGAATTCTGCAAGACCCTGCCCTTCGGCCAGCGCATCGCCCATGGGACCATGGTCTTCACCATCGGCGTGGGCCTCACTGCGACCGTCATCAACCCGGTGGCCTTCTCCTACGGCTACGACCGACTGCGCTTCGTGAAACCGGTTTTCATCGGCGACACGATCCGGTCGCGGGTGGAAATCATCGCCATTGAGCCGATGGAAAAGCGCCCCGGTTTCGGCCGCGTCACCGAACGGCTGACGGTGACCAACCAGGCGGGCGAGACGGTGCTGGTCGCCGACCACATCTATATGGTGGAGCGCCGCCCGTGACCGGCCCGTTCCTGCTTCTCCATCCCGACGACAACGTGCTTGTCGCCCGCGCCAACGCGCCCGAGGGGACAGAGGTCGCGCTGGACAGCGGGCCTGTCCGCCTGTCGCAGTCGATCCCCATGGCGCACAAGATCGCCCGGGTCCCCATCGCCGCAGGCGAGACGATCCGCAAATACGGAATGCCTATCGGCATCGCCACCGCAGACATCCCGCCAGGCGCTCATGTCCATGTCCACAACATCCGCTCGGGCTACACGCCCAGCGTGGTCTTGCAGGACGCCGACGGGAGGGCAGGCTGATGCAGGGCTGGCTGCGCGCCGACGGGCGCAAGGGGATCAGGAACACGGTCGTCGTGGCCTATCTGGTCGAATGCGCGCATTTCGTCGCGTCAGAGATCGTCGCGGGCTTCCGGGGCCGCGACGTGCAACTGATCGGCTTTCCCGGCTGCTTCCCGAACGACTACGCCGCCCGGATGATGGAACGGTTGTGCACCCATCCGAACGTGGGTGCAGTGCTGTTCGTGTCGCTGGGCTGCGAAAGCTTTGACAAGGTCCGCGTCTCGGCGGCGGTGGAGGCCTCGGGCAGGCCGGTGAAGACGCTGGTCATCCAGAAGGCCGGGGGGACACGCGCCACGGTTCGCGCAGGTCAGGACTGGGTCGAGGGCGCGCTGGCCGAGGTGGCAGAGGTCCCTCGCGTGCCGATGGCGGTCAGCGACCTTGTGATCGGCACGGTCTGCGGCGGGTCGGATGGAACCTCGGGCATCTCGGGCAACCCGGCGGCGGGGCGGGCCTTTGACCTTCTGGTCGGCGAAGGGGCGGCCTGCATCTTCGAGGAAACGGGCGAGTTGATCGGCTGCGAGGAGATCATGGCCGAACGGGCGGTGACCCCGGAACTGGGCCAGCTCTTGCGCGAAAGCGTGCAGAAGGCAGAGCGTTACTACGCGACGCTGGGCTATGGCAGCTTTGCCGCCGGGAACGCGGCGGGCGGCCTGTCGACCATCGAAGAGAAATCGCTCGGCGCCTATGTCAAATCCGGCGACAGCCCGATTTCCGGCCTGATCAAGCCGGGCGACGTCCCTCCCCGTGGCGGACTTTACCTGATGGACGTGGTGCCCGATGGCGATGTCCGCTTCGGCTTTCCGAACATCAGCGACAACGCTGAAATCGTTGAGATGATCGCAAGTGGCGCGCATCTGACGCTGTTCGTCACCGGGCGCGGGTCGGTCGTCGGCAGCGCGATTTCCCCGGTCATCAAGATCTGCGCCAATCCCGACACCTACCGCGCCCTGGCCGAGGACATGGACGTCAACGCGGGCGACATCATCGAAGGCCGGCGCAGCATCGACGCGGTCGGCCACGAAATCCGCGATCTCGTGGTCGCGGTGGCCGGCGGACAAGAGACTGCCTCGGAATCGCTGGGACACCGCGAATTCATCCTGACCTACAAGAGTTTCGACCCCATTGGCCCGGCCTGTCTGCCGCGCGTGGCCTGAAGGAAGCATCATGGAAAGACTGCAGGGAAAGACCGCGCTGGTGACGGCGGCAGGACAAGGGATCGGCCGCGCCAGCGCCGAACGCATGGCCCGCGAAGGGGCGCGGGTCATCGCGACCGACGTGAACGATGCGGCATTGGCCGAATTGGCGACAGTCCCGGGCATCACCGCGCGCAAGCTCAACGTCCTGGACCCCGCGGCCATCGCGGCACTGGCGGAAGAGGTCGGGCCAGTGGACATCCTGTTCAACTGCGCGGGCGTGGTGCATGCGGGCACGGTGCTGGAGGCGACCGAGGCCGAATGGGATTTCGCCTTCGACCTGAACGCCAAGGCCCAGTTCCGGATGATCCGCGCCTTCCTGCCGGGGATGCTGGCCAAGGGGGGCGGGTCGATCATCAACATGTCCTCGGTCGCCGGGCCGAAGAAGGGGCCGGTCAACCGCGCGGTCTATTCGGCCTCGAAGGCCGCCGTGGTCGGGCTGACGCGGGCGGTGGCGGCGGACTATGTGACCCGGGGCATCCGTTGCAATGCGATCTGCCCGGGCACGGTGGACAGCCCAAGTCTCCATGAACGGCTGCGGGCCACCGGCGATTATGAAGGCGCGTTGAAAGCCTTCGTCGCCCGCCAGGCGATGGGCCGACTGGGCCAGGCGGAAGAGGTCGCGGCGCTGGTCTGCTACCTGGCAGCGGACGAATCCGGCTTCACCACCGGGACCGAACACGTGATCGACGGCGGCTGGACCGCCTGAGGGAGGATGCGATGAAACTGTGCCGTTATGGCGAACGGGGCCAGGAAAAGCCCGGACTGATCGACCCGCAAGGCCGGTTGCGCGATCTGTCGTCCCATGTCGCCGACATTGCTGGGCCGGTCCTGGCCGATCTGGCAAGCCTCAAGGGTGTCGATCCCTCCAGCCTGCCGCTGGTCGCTGGCACTCCGCGGCTGGGCGCCTGCATCGGCGGCATCGGCAAGTTCATCTGCATCGGCCTCAACTACAGCGACCACGCCGCCGAATCCGGCATGACCGTCCCGCCGGAACCGGTGATCTTCGCGAAATACACCAGCGCGGTCTGCGGTCCGAACGACCCGATCATCATCCCGCGCGGGTCGGTCAAGACCGACTGGGAGGTGGAACTGGCCTTCGTCATCGGCAAGCCCGGCAAATACATCGCCGAAGCCGATGCGATGGACCATGTCGCGGGGTTCATGGTCTGCAACGACGTGTCAGAGCGCGCCTTCCAGACCGAACGCTCTGGCCAGTGGTCCAAGGGCAAATCCTCGGACAACTTCGGCCCCATCGGCCCCTGGCTGGTGACACGGGATGAGGTTCCGGACCCCGGCAACCTGCACATGTGGCTGGACGTGAACGGCAAGCGCATGCAGGACGGCAGCACTGCCACGATGGTCTACAAGGTGCCCTTCCTTGTCAGCTACCTGTCGCAGTTCTTCACATTGCATCCGGGTGATGTGGTCTCGACTGGCACGCCGCCGGGCGTCGGACTGGGCATGAAGCCGCCGCAGTACCTGAAGCCCGGTGACGTGGTGGAACTGGGGATCGAGGGGCTGGGCCAGCAGCGGCAGGTCTGCGTGGCCGACAGCTGAAGGGATCCGCGCCGGTCAGGCGCGGGCCTTGGCCTTTGCGGCCATCTTCGCCCGAGCCTCCTCCCCGAAAGGAGCCGGATCGCGGTAAAGCGCGGTCAACAAGTGCTCGGCATAAAGCACAAGCTCGCCTTCGCCCTTGTAGACCGAATAGCTGACCTTGAGCTTGCCCATCGTCTCGTTGTGAACCTCTTTCGACAGGTTCTCGCGGATCGTGTAGATCGTGTCGCCGATGAACACCGGCTTGATGAAGCGCAGCCGGTCGTAGCCGTAGCTGAAGGAATTCAGGCAGTTCGTCGCCGCCAGCCCAAGCCCCAGCGAAAAGACGAAGGCCCCGGCGACCAGACGGCGGCCAAAGACGCCTTCCTCGCGCGCGAAGGTCTCGTCGCTGACGTAAGGGTGGTGGTCCATGACCAGGCTGTTGAACATCATCGACTCGCCTTCCGCGATGGTGCGGCGGATCGAGCGGATCTTGTCGCCGATTGCGAAGTCCTCGTAGTACCAGTCCTCGGAATTCCAGACCGGGATTGCCGCGTGATCCTTGGGCAAGCCCGCCAGTGCGCGCGCGTGAACACCGATTTCGGCCATGTCCTACCCCCATCCCTTTGACAACAGATCATTCGCATCCCCCAGCGCGGGTGCCGCGCGGCAGGCGGCGGGGCGATGGCCGTCGAACTTGATCGGCAGCCGGGTCGTCTTCAGCCGCACATCTCCCCGCTCGACCGTCTGCAGCATGTCGAGCGTTTCCATCATCCCGGTCGCCACCAGCTCTTGCCAGTCCATCACCGGGGCCGCCCAGATGTCCGCGGCGATGAAGGCCTCCATCCAGTCGGCGGTGGGCTTGGTCGCCAGCGCCGCCGCCAGGCCCGCCTTGATCCGGTCGCGGGCGGCGAAGGGGTCAAGTCCGGCCGTCGCGGGGTCAAGCCCGGTGATCCCGGCCAGGATGTCCAGCTTTCCCATGGCAATCGCCACATGCCCGTCCGCGGTGGCATAGACGCCGTAAGGTGCCGCCAGGTAGGCATGGGCCGGGTTCTGTGCCGACCGCTGCGGCATCCGTCCGCCATCGTTCAGCCAGGTGGTCAGAAGCTCGAACTGCAGGTCGGCCAGCACCTCAATCAGCGAGGTCTCGACCAGCCCGCCGATCCCGTGGCGTTCGCGGCGGAACAGCATCGCCAGCACCCCATGCGCCAGCGCCGCCCCCGCCAGCACGTCGCCGATGGGCAGCCCCACGGCCACTGGCCCGTCGTCAGCCCCGCCCGTCAGCCACATCATCCCCGACCGCGCCTGCGCCAGAAGGTCCTGGCCCGGCAGGTCCACCCAGGGGCCTTCGGTGCCATAGCCGGTGACCGAGCCGTAGACGACCTTCGGGTTGATCGCGCGGACCGCTTCATAGCCAAAGCCCAGCCGGTCCATCACGCCGGGACGGAAGTTCTGCAGCACGACATCTGCACCCCTTACGAGGTCTCGGATCGCGCCACGGTCGGCGTCGGACTTCATGTCCACCGCGACCGACCGCTTGTTGCGGTTGATCGCGTGGAAGATCGTGCTTTCGCCGCCGATCCGCGTGTCGGTCAGGTAGAGGTGCCGCGACAGGTCTCCCGTGCCAACCCGCTCCACCTTGACCACATCCGCGCCCATGTCGGCCAGCTTCAGTGCCGCATAGGGGCCCGCGAGGAACTGGCTGAAGTCAAGGACACGAAGGCCGTCCAGCGGCAGGGGAGAAGGGGTCATTCCGGGAAACTTTCGATAAATCTCTGGTCCAGCGCGTCCAGCGCCGCCGCATGGGAGGTGCGGCCAGTAAGGGCATCCAGGACGATATGGCTGCCCTCCTCCTGAAACGCCATATAGCCCTTGTGGCGCGGGCGCAGCCAGGCGGCCTCATGCGTGAGGCGGGTGTTGGCATAGGCGTTTCCCACGGCGGCATTGACCGCTGCATCCCCCCAGGCCCGCGCATTGCCCGGCTGGCCGTTGTTGACAGCGTAGAGCCCGCGCTGCACCTCGGCCGAGGCAAGCCAGACGGCAAAGCGGGTGCAAAGCGCGGGATGCGCGGTCCGGGCTGAAACGGCGATCCCGGTGCCGCCAAGGGCCGAACCGATGGGGCCGTTGCGGCCGATGGCGGGAATGTCGTGAAAGGCGACGCGGTGGGGCCGGTAGCCGTCGCGCGCGTAGGGCGCGTAAAGATAGGTCAGGGGGATGATCCGGTAACCTGGGCTTTCGGCAAGGGCGTTCAGCGCAGCGATCGGGTCCATCGCCAGACAGGCGGGATCAACCAGATCGGCCAGCGCCTGCAACGCGGCCAGCACGGCCAGCGCGGTCTGGCGGCTGACCAGCGGCCCGCGCGTGACCGCGCAAGGATCGCCCAGATTGGCGGCCAGGGTATAGAACCCCATCAGCACATGCGGCGGGCGCAGCGGCCACAGGACCGCTCCGTCGCGCGCGGCCCGCATCACCTGATCCCAGCGCTGCACCGGGGCCGGTTGCAGGTCGGGCCGGATCGCCTGCACCTGGGTCGCCGCGTCGATCGGCAATGCCCACTGCCGGCCGGCAAGGCGATAAGAGGCAAAGCTCTTGCCGACTGTCTCGCTCTCCAGCCGCAACAGGCTTTCCGCATCGCCATGTTCGTCGATCGGCAAAAGGCAGCCGTCCGCCACCACCGCGCCGACATGGGGATGGTCGATCACCATCAGGTCATAGGTCGCGGCCAGCACGTCCACCGGCGTGGATTCAAAACCCTGCAATGACCGCTTGTCCCAGTCGATCCGGACCGCGGGGTTCAGCCGGGCGAACTCTGCCGCAGCCGCGACGACCGGGTCATATCCCCTTGGATCGGACCAGGTCATTCCCCTGAGGACGATTTCCGCTGCCAAGTCCTGCTCTCCTTCGTCACCGAATGTGTAGCAAGCGACGATTTACAAGTAAAACAGAATTTTACATTTCAAAATCCGGCAGCGTTTGATTTCAGATTTGAACCCATGCTATCACCAGCAAAAGGCGGAGGGCAGCATGGCGCGGACAGAGCAGGACGAGGACGATCTCGACGACGCCGACGGCCCCGAGGAGAAGTATCGCGCACCGGCGCTGTCAAAGGGACTTGATATCCTCGAACACCTCGCCAGCGCGGCTGAAGGCAAGACCCAGGCCGAGATTGCCAAGACCCTTGGCCGCACGACTTCGGAAATCTTTCGGATGCTGATGGTCCTGCGCAAGCGCGGCTATGTCCACCTGAACGAGGAAGACGACCGCTACAGCCTGACGACCAAGCTGTTCGAGATCGCCCACCGCCATCCGCCAGTCCGCCGCCTGACCAGCATCGCGGGCGAAGCGATGCAGAAACTGGCCAACCGCATCAACCAGTCGATGCATATGGCGATCCTGCACTCCGGCAAGGTGCTGGTCATCGCCCAGGTCGACTGCAGCGACAACAACATCACCGCCGTGCGGCTGGGCGCGCAGATCTCGCTTTACGATACCTCGTCGGGGCGCGTGCTGGCCGCCTGGATGGATGACGAAACGCTGGCCGGATTGCTGGCCGATGCGGGCCCGGGCACGGATGACCGGCAAGCGGCCTTTGTCCGTGACCTGCCCGCAGTTCGTGCCGCAGGCTATGCCCAGAACGAATCCTTCACCATCGCAGGGGTCATCAACATCGCAGCCCCGGTCCGCGACATGACCGGCCGCGTCGTTGCCGCGATCACCATCCCCTTCGTCCGCCGCCTGTCGGGCACCAACACCGCCACCGTAGACAAGGCGCGGGAAGAGCTTCTGACGATGAGCGCCGCAATTTCGCAGCGCCTGGGCGCCGGAGCAACCTGAACCGCTCCGGGTTTGCCGGAGGCTGACTTTCGTTAGTTACGCGGCCATGGGT